>Ga0114934_10003187_pt1 | contig 10283 bp, 11 predicted proteins | sample 4SBtaG_2_FD_99695 | JGI IMG/M metagenome (GOLD analysis project Ga0114934, IMG submission 99695) | Deep subsurface microbial communities from Kolumbo volcano to uncover new lineages of life (NeLLi) - 4SBTROV10_white metaG | ecosystem: Environmental > Aquatic > Marine > Volcanic ...
CCATCAAAAGGCCTGACCTGTTTATCAGCTACCAGCCAGAGCCTGTCGGTGACTGAGCGCAGCATGTGTCGGTCATGGGAAACAATCACCATGGCGCCATCATAATCCTGCAACGCCATAATCAACGCATGCCGCATTTCCAGATCCAAATGGTTGGTCGGCTCATCCAGCAATAATAAATTGGGCTTCTGATAGACCAGCAGCGCCAACACCAGCCGCGCTTTTTCGCCCCCGGAAAACGGGCCGACCGGATCATTGACCTTGTCACCACGAAAATCGAAACCGCCGAGAAAATTGCGTAACGCTTTCTCCGTCGCCTGTTTATCCAGATGTTGAAAATGCCAAAGCGGACTTTCATCCAGACGTAACTGTTCCAGCTGATGCTGGGCAAAATAACCGATACGCAAGCCCTCTGCCGTTTGCAACTGTCCCGTTAAAGGCGGCATTTGCCCGGCGAGAACTTTAATAAAGGTCGATTTTCCGGCGCCGTTCGGCCCCAGCAGGCCAATACGGTCGCCGGGCGATAAACGGAAGGTTATATCGTTCAGAATAATGTTGTCATCATAACCTAACGCGGCCTGCTCCAGTTTCAGCAACGGATTGGGTGCGCGACCGGCGGTTGTAAACTGAAAGGAAAAAGGGGAGTCAACATGCGCCTGTGCAATCAAACTCATGCGCTCTAAAGATTTAACCCGGCTTTGCGCTTGTTTGGCCTTGGTCGCCTTGGCCTTAAAGCGGTTGATAAAACTTTGAATATGGGCGATTTCACGTTGCTGACGGGCATAGGCCGATTGTTGCTGGGCTAACTTTTCGGCCCGCAAGGTTTCAAAGGCCGAATAATTACCGCTGTACAGCGTCACGTGCTGATGTTCGATATGTAAAATATGGTCAGCAATGGCATCCAGAAAATCACGATCGTGCGAAATGAGCAATAGCGTCCCCGGATAGTGTAACAGCCAGTCCTGCAACCAGATAACGGCATCCAGATCCAGATGATTGGTCGGCTCATCCAGCAGTAACACATCGGAACGGCACATCAAGGCCTGCGCCAGATTCAGCCGCATCCGCCAGCCGCCTGAAAACGCGCTGACAGGATGTGATTCCTGTTCGGAACTGAAGCCTAATCCACTCAACAATTTTGAGGCCCGCGCCGTCGCACTGTAAGCGCCGATAACACTGAGTTTTTCATGCAACTCGGCGACTTTCAAGCCATTCTGCGCCTGTTCTGCTTCGGCCAGTGCCTGTTGCAAGCGTCGCAACTCCCGATCGCCATCGAGGACATAATCGATAGCACGGGTCTCCAGCGCCGGTGTTTCCTGCGCGACATGTGCAATTTCAAGCTTGGGCGGAATGCTCAACTCCCCCTCATCAGGTGATAATTGTCCTAAAATCATCGCAAACAGACTGGACTTTCCCGTACCATTAGCCCCCGTCAAGCCCACTTTCTGGCCCTGGTGAATGGTAAAGTTTGCTTGCTCAAACAACACACGAGGCCCACGCCTCAGGGTTATGTTTTTAAAATTCAACATCTGTTCGGTAAAATAATTGCATGAAATTCCGTCCCGCCAAACCTAAAAATCCGCTATTCAAACCTCAGGATCGCTATTTTGTAAACCAGGACGGCTGGTGGTTTTATACGGTGGATATGATTTCAGGCCCGTATGCCAGCAAGCCGCAATGTGTGGATGCCTGTCGGCTTTATATCCAGCGCCGGGACGGTGTTCTGGAACGACCGTCCACAGGGCAAACGCACAAAGATTAGATTATCGTTTTCGCGCGTAATATGCCCTTGTCCTGTTGTTACTGCGCTTCAGTTTGAATGGCGGTCGATCAATTTTTCGACGTGATCAGCAAATTTATCCAGATCTCCCGACTTGACGGTTTCTCTTGGAATGATGATGGCTGCGTCAAAATCGACAAAAATATGCACATAGTCTTTCAGACGATCAACCCGCAGCATATCCGACCAGGGTGTTTTATGCTTACCCCCCGGGGATTGTTCCAATAAATATTCCGGCTCAATTTTCAATTTATGGAGTCCGAATAAGGCCTTTTTTTCGTCTTTCGTGTAGTGGCTCAGAATTTGTCGGCGCATATCCATTTTCAAATAATAGGGCGATACAATACCCCAGATCAGCGCCAACAACGTGATATAGGCTGTCGTTGTCATATCGACATAAAAAATGTAGTAGAACAATCCTATAAACAACATCACGCCCGGCACCAGCAAACGGTTTCGGCGTATTGTATTTTGTAATTCTACGTTTTTTTTCAACAATAATTCATTAAAATGAACCAGATCTTGTTCACGCAATTCGTATTCAATTTCAAACATAGTCTTTCAGGCTCGGCTCGTTTAAGGCAAAACCAACATTATATAGGATTCAACCCCGCAGTTCCCTAAAACCGTTATGTCATAAACACTAAATATTCAGAGACCGCCTCAATATCTCCTTCATCTTTCGGGAGAAGGCCGGGATGAGGGTATCAAATAGCGTGGACTCTGAATATTTACCCTAAAAACTCAGGCTGAATGACTGGCATATCAGTCTAAATGCGTTAAGATGAAGCTACTGAAATCACCTTTGTGAGTTTATTATGAAACGCATGATGTTTATTCTGGCTTTATGGCCAATAAGCGGTTGGGCCGAAGATCAGGCCCCAGTACCGGAGCCGCCTGACTTACCGCTACCGGTGGAGTCGGATCAAACAATGGAACCTGATATCACCATTATCCGAAAAGGTAAAAACACCATTCAGGAATTTCGGATCAATGGGCAACTTTATATGATCCGGGTCAAGCCGGATATTGGCCCGGCCTATTATCTGATTGATACCGATGGTGATGGCAATATGGATGTCAGAGGCTCGGACCTGGATAGAGGTTTAAACATAAACCAGTGGAAATTATTGGAATGGGATTAGACTCCAGATGTATTTCGGCGATTATTGGCCTATCATATAGCGCGAACTCAACCCCTCAATTTCTTTAACTCGTTATCAACAGAACTATCATGACAGAATTACCCGCAGATTTACGTTATGCCAAAACCCATGAATGGTCAAAACAGGAAGAAGACAATATTGTCCGTATTGGTATCACCGATTTCGCGCAGTCTGAACTCGGTGACCTGGTTTATATCAACCTGCCGGAGGTCGGCCGTCAACTGACTCAGGGTGAACAATGCGCCACCGTTGAATCGGTCAAAACAGCTTCCGATTTATATAGTCCGGTTACAGGAACCGTGGTTGAAATCAATGAAGCACTGGCGGATGAACCGGAATTGGTCAATGAAGACCCTTACGACACCTGGTTATTCGCCATAAAAACCGATAATCTGTCAGAACTTGAGCATTTGTTGGATGCTGCCGGTTATCAACAACAAATAGAGGCATAAATCATGGCAAACCAGGAACATAAAGGCCTGCGACGCATCTGGAATGCATTTTTCTTTTCGCTGTCAGGGTTCAAAGCCGTCTGGCAACATGAAGAAGCGTTTCGACAGGAACTGCTATTGTCTGTATTGATGGCCCCGGCAGCCATCTGGTTAAGTGAATCGATTCAGGATTGCCTGATTTTACTCAGTTGCCTGTTTCTTGTTTTGATCGTCGAATTATTAAATTCGGCCATTGAAGCGGTCGTTGACCGAGTAAGTCTTGAACACCATGAATTGTCAGGGCGTGCCAAGGATATTGGTTCGGCGGCAGTATTTTTAAGCTTAGTCTGGACGGTTATCGTTTGGGTGTCTATTTTAATTTTATGATTGTTTGAGGAAATTTAATGAGTGCTCTGATTTGCGGCTCAATGGCCTACGACACCATCATGGTGTTTCACGATAAATTCAAAAATCACATTTTGCCGGATAAGGTTCATATGCTGAATGTGTCATTCCTGGTTCCCCATCTGCGTCGTAAATACGGCGGCTGCGCCGGCAATATCGCCTATAACCTGAAATTGCTCGGCGAGGAACCGTTGATTATGGCTACCGTTGGCCATGATTTCGAGCCTTATGCCGACTGGTTGAGTCAATGTGGCATCTCGCAGGAATTCATCAAAATTCTGGATGACCATTACACCGGCCAGGCCTATATCACCACCGATGAAGACGATAACCAGATCACCGCTTTCCACCCCGGCGCGATGAATTATTCGCATTTGAATAGCGTACCGGAAAACGCCGGTATCAATATCGGCATAGTTTCACCCGATGGTAAATTGGGTATGCAGGAACATGCCCGCCAGTTTGCCGCGCAAAACATTCCATTTATTTTCGATCCGGGCCAGGGCATGCCGATGTTCGATGGCGACGAGCTGATGGAATTGATGACGCTTGCCCGTTATGCCACCTTCAATGATTATGAATCCGAATTGATGATGGAGCGTACCGGCCTGTCGCTGGAACAATTGGCCGAAAACGTTGATGCCCTGATCATTACCTTAGGCGGAAAAGGCTCTGTCATTTACAGTCAGGGTAAAAAGATTGACATTCCGGCCGCTCAAGCGAAGGCCATCAAAGATCCGACCGGTTGCGGCGATGCCTTTCGTGCCGGCCTGCTTTACGGCCTGATGAATGATTATGACTGGCCCACGACCGGCCGCATCGCCTCACTGTTGGGCGCCATCAAGATCGAACACGAGGGGACGCAGAATCATCAGTTTTTACTTGATGATTTCAAACGCCGTTATCAGGAAAATTTTGACACATCATTTTAATGTTAGAACAAACTGAACGCCTGTTACATATCATGGCGCAGCTGCGAGACCCGGAAACGGGTTGCGACTGGGATTTAAAGCAGGATTTTAAATCCCTGGCGCCTTATACTTTGGAAGAAGCCTATGAAGTCGTTGACGCCATAGAACGGGCAGACTTTCACGATTTACGCGGTGAACTGGGCGATTTGTTATTGCAAATCGTCTTTCACGCCCAACTGGCCAAAGAAAAAAACCTGTTCGATTTTGAACAGGTAGCCAAGGCGATCAGCGATAAACTGGTCAGCCGTCATCCGCATGTTTTCGCCGGTGTCCATTTTGAAACCGATGCCCAGCGCCAGCAGGCCTGGGAGCAAGCCAAAGCAGAAGAGCGCTATCAAAAAACGACTGACATAACACAACAAAGCGTACTGGCCGGTATCGCCAAAACCCTGCCGGCCTTGACGCATTGTGAAAAAATTCAGGACCGGGCCGCCCATCATGGTTTCGATTGGCCGGATGTGCCGCCCGTGTTTGAAAAGGTGTTAGAAGAGCTTGATGAAGTCAAAGAGGCTTGGATTTCTAAAAATCAACCCCATATTGAAGAAGAAATCGGGGATTTGTTGCTGGTTGCGGTCAACCTGGCGCGCCATTTGAGTGTTAATCCGGAAATCGCGTTGAAACGGGCAACTGACAAATTTTCAAAGCGATTTCAATTTATTGAACAATCGCTTGCCCATAATGGCCGGCAATTACAAGACTGTGAACTGGCCGAACTGGATGCGCTATGGGATGAAGCCAAGCGCCATTTGAAACCATAATCCAATGGAATCTTCAGCAAGCGGCCAGGTCATAGACACCCCCAAACAAGTTTCGCTATGATGCCGAATAGGCGGATAGCACTGCGTATTATCACTAAAAACCAAAGGAGTTTGTTATGCGAACCCAACTCATGACACGTTTACTGTTGTTATGCTGTTTTATTACCGTTTCCGCCCATGCCAAGCAGGACAGCGGCATTGAAAACCTGCGCCAGACCAGTCGGGCGTTTTCATCGGTTGCTCAAAAAGTATCGCCTTCGGTGGTCTCCATCCAGATTGAAGCTAAAGTGCCCGTCCAGCAAGGCCCACAGTTTGCACTGCCGTTTGGCCAGGACCCTATGGCGGATGAATTTCTGCGCCGTTTTTTCGGGGCACCGTTACCGGGCAGACCCGCCCCCCAGCGCCCACCACAACCCCAGCAAGCCCCACAAAACCGGGTCATTGGCCAAGGCTCGGGCTTCGTATTTAAGGTTAAGGACGGCCTGTTAAAAAGCAAAACGTACATCATGACCAACAATCATGTGGTTGACCATGCGGATAAAATTCGGGTGAAATTTAAAAATGGCAAGGAATATATCGCTAAAATCACTGGCCGTGATCCGTTATCTGATGTGGCTGTCATTGAGATCAACACAGATGATCACCCCGCCTTAGTGGCCGGCGATTCTTCTAAACTGGAAGTCGGTGAATGGGTCATCGCCGTCGGCAATCCATTTGGCTTGAGTTATACCGTTACCGTCGGTGTCGTCAGTGCTAAAGGTCGCACCGGCATCGGGCTCAATGACTATGAAGACTTTATTCAGACCGATGCGGCCATTAATCCGGGTAATTCCGGCGGGCCTCTGGTCAATATTTACGGCGATGTCATCGGCATGAATACGGCTATTTTCAGCCGCAGCGGCGGTTATATGGGTATCGGCTTTGCCATTCCAATCAATCTGGCTTTGAATGTCGCTGATCAATTAATCGAGAAAGGTGAAGTCACGCGAGGCTATTTAGGCGTTGTCATTCAACAAATGACCTCAGACCTGGCCGATTCTTTTGGCTTACGACCTGACGAAGGCGTTCTGGTCGCTCAGGTTAATGAGGGTACACCGGCTGCGCAAGGCGGATTGAAACAAGGTGATGTCATTGTTGCATACCGGGGCAAAAAAGTGACCGATGTCGGCGAATTTCGCAACCGTGTTGCCCTGACGCCACCCGGAACCCGCGCCAAGCTGGTCGTATTGCGCAATGGTCAAAAGAAAACACTTGACGTCGTTATTGGTAAACTCAATAAAGATGAACTGCTTGCTCAGGGACCTGAACAGAATGCAGAGGAACTGGGGCTGGTCGTCCAAACTCTGACCCCGGCACTTGCCCGGCAATTCGGGATTCCTGCCGTCAAAGGTGTTGTGGTCACGGAGGTTGCACAAGGTTCTATTGCCGCGCTGGCAGGGATTCGACCTGGAACTGTTATTCTACAGGTCAATCGCAAAGCGGTGACAAACGCCAGCGAGTTCCAGCAAGCGATCGCAAAAAGCAAAGCTAAAAAGCGGGTTTTACTGTTAATTCGCCAAGGTAATATGCAACGCTTTATTACTTTGGGTTGGTAAGGTCAGGCTGAAAAACGTTTCATTTAACCTGGCGTTGCCAACATCACATGAAGACAAATAAGTCTTTATGGCAAGGCCGGGTTAGATCGATGACAGCAGCGGTCCGTTGATGGGTTTTGCAGTCGCCTTAACCCATCTTACCTGAAGTGAAATCCCTAACATTCAGATACCAAAGTAGACAATGGAATATAAAGATTATTATAAAATCATGGGCGTTAACCGTGATGCATCCCAGGATGAAATCAAGCGGTCTTATCGCAAGCTGGCGCGAAAATATCATCCTGATGTCAGTAAAGAGGCTGATGCCGAAGCAAAATTTAAAGAAGTTGGTGAAGCCTACGAAGTCTTGAAAGACCCGGAAAAACGGGCGGCGTATGATCAATTAGGCGCTAACTGGAAAGCTGGACAGGATTTCAATCCTCCGCCAGGTTGGGATCAAGGCTTTGAATTTCATGGTGGTGGTTTTACTGGTGCGGATTCTGCCAGTTTTAGTGACTTTTTTGAAGAATTGTTTGGTCGTGCGGCGTACAGTCAAGGCGCTGGTGCGCAGGCTGGCGGCTATCGGCAATACAGCGCTCGCGGTGAAGATGCACACGCCAAGGTATTGATTGATCTGGAAGATGCTTACAACGGCGCATCCCGCACCATTACTTTAAAGCATACCGAACTGGGATCAGATGGTCGTCCACACCTCAAGGAACGCACATTAAATGTAAAAATTCCTAAAGGTGTCAAGGAAGGCCAGCATTTACGTCTGTCAGGCCAGGGTTCACCGGGTGCAGGACAAGGTAAGGCGGGAGATTTGTACCTGGAAATCGCCTTCAAGCCACACCCGTTGTATCGCGTCGAAGGTAAAGATGTTTATCTGGATTTACCCGTCGCCCCTTGGGAAGCGGCATTAGGCGCGAAAGTTAAAGTACCTACCCCCACCGGTGTTTTGGATTTGAAAATACCGGCCGAATCCAGGGCTGGCCAAAAACTGCGCTTAAAAGGTAAGGGGATACCGGGTAAGCCCGCCGGCGATTTTTATGTCGTTTTACAGATCGCCCTGCCGCCAGCCAATACTGAACAAGCCAAAGCGGCATACAAGGCTTTCGCTGAAGCTGTGCCTTTCAATCCACGCGCTAAACTGGGAGTGTAACGCATGAGCAGTCCATTACTGTCTTTATTAACCGGTGATATTCTGGAAGAGGATGTCGAATTGACGCTGGCCGATTTATGCAAGGCCAGCCATATGCCCGCTGAAAGCGTTTATGAGTTTATTGAATATGGTGTTATCGAACCTGTGCCCGAGCAGCCGGATAACCTGCGTTTTCAAGGCAGCAGTCTGTTTCGCATCAACCGGGCGAAACGATTGCAGCGAGATTTAGGCGTTAATCTGGCAGGTGCCGCACTGGCACTGGATTTGATGGAACAAATTGACAGCCTGGAAGCACAGATCAAACGCTTGCAACAGTTGAGCTGATCCAGCGATAATGCGTCGAAAATGTTGTTGTGCAGGATTGCTGGAGGTGATAGTCGAAAACCATCATTTACCTTGGCTTTGCCAACAATCCATTCAAAAGACAAATAGTTATGGCGCATCAATGGCAAGGCAGGATTAAATCCTATGAACGGAGACCCAATTAACCCTTTGACATGGCAACAGCATGCCTGGCTTAACCGCTTGCAGTCAGTGCTGTTGCTATTGATTATCGCAGGTTTTTTGGCGTTGTTAGGCGGCTTGTTATGGGGCGAGGATGGCGTCATCAGCCTGGTCGGCATGGGAATAATCAGTGTCATGCTGAACAGTTTCATCGCGCCTCGCGCAGTTATGACGTTATATGGCGCAAAATCCATTCAGCCTCAACAAATGCCCGCCTTAACTGAAGCGCTTGAAATACTGACTCAGCGCGCCGGTCTCAGTACGCAACCGCGGCTTTATCTGATTCCAAGTCAGATACTCAATGCCTTCTCTGTTGGAACTGCTTCAAATTCGGCTATTGCCATCACAGAAGGACTGCTTGAAGCATTGACGCTGGATGAACTGGTCGCCGTTTTAGCCCATGAAATAAGCCATATTCGCAACAATGATTTATGGATTATGGGTCTAGCGGATATGTTTAGTCGCACTACCAGCCTGCTGTCCTTGCTCGGTCAATTACTGTTGTGGGTCAATCTGCCCTTATTGTTAATGTCTGCTGCGACGATTCACTGGGGTGCAATTTTGCTGCTGATTTTTGCCCCCGATTTAAGCGCTTTGGCGCAATTGTCCTTATCCAGAACCCGTGAATATCATGCCGATTTAAATGCTGTTTTGTTAATGGGAGATACGGATGCGCTGGCACGCGCTTTAATGAAGATTGAAGAACGGCAAGGCACCTGGATGGATCGTATTTTTCTACCTGGCTATAAAGTGCCTGTACCCTCTGTTTTGCGCACCCATCCTGAAACCGAAGAGCGTATCAAACGGATTATGGCATTAAAAAATAATGTGAACCGTGCAGACGGGTTGACGTCGATACAGGCTGATGCCCATAAAAAACAACTGCCCTTATCATCCAATCGCAAGCCACCTTATTGGCATATCAGTGGTTTATGGCATTAGGTCTACGTCAGTACCCATACTATTCTTTGACGGGCTTTTTTTCCAGTTTGCGCTGCAGCGTTCTACGATGCATGTTCAAGGCTCTGGCCGCTGCCGATATATTGCCATCATGCTGCATGAGTACCTTCTGCAAATGTTCCCATTCCAGACGTTTAACCGAAAGCGGATTCTCATTGATACTCACCGAAGGATCCCCTTCATTTTTATATAAAGCGGCGACAATTTCATCGGCATTGGCCGGTTTGGTTAAATAATGCACGGCACCCAGTTTAATCGCTTCAACTGCGGTGGCAATACTGGCAAAACCGGTCAAAATAACAATCTGTGTATTGCAATCCAGAGACATCAACTTTTTCACCATCTCAAGACCGGAATCATAGCCAATACGCAAATCAATCACGGCATACTCAGGCACGGTTATTTCGGCTTGCTCAATGCCACTGACCACATCATGCGCCACAGTGACCTGAAAATTCCGCTTCTCCAGCGCGGGTTTCAGGACTGAACAAAAAATCTCATCATCATCGACTAATAATAATTGCGGTTTATCCTTTTCTTCGCTTGTCATAACGTGCCTTTAGTGTGATTCA
>Ga0114934_10003188_pt1 | contig 10281 bp, 9 predicted proteins | sample 4SBtaG_2_FD_99695 | JGI IMG/M metagenome (GOLD analysis project Ga0114934, IMG submission 99695) | Deep subsurface microbial communities from Kolumbo volcano to uncover new lineages of life (NeLLi) - 4SBTROV10_white metaG | ecosystem: Environmental > Aquatic > Marine > Volcanic ...
TAGGCATAAATTCAACGATAGTAACCTCTGTACCAAGTGAATTATAGAAATACGCAAATTCAACACCTATAGCTCCAGACCCAACAACAATTATTTTTTTTGGCTGCTTTGGTAAGGTCATAGCTTCTCTGTATCCAATTACTTTTTTACCGTCTTGAGGCAAACTTGGTAGTTCACGTGAACGTGCTCCGGTTGCAATAATGATATGATCTGCATTATACTCAGAACCATCTACTTCTACTTTTTTACCTGGTTTTATTTTTCCGTACCCATTTATAACATCAACCTTATTCTTTTTAAGAAGAAACTGAACACCTTTACTCATGCCGTCTGCAACATTTCTACTCCGTTGAACTACTGCATCAAAATCTTTATCATAGTCTTTAACAGAGAGTCCGTAATCGTTCGCATGTTTGAGGTACTCAAAAACTTGAGCAGATTTTAAAAGTGCCTTTGTTGGAATACAGCCCCAATTTAAACAAACACCACCTAGGCTTTCTTTTTCAACTAAAGCTGTTTTAAAACCTAATTGTGCTGCTCTAATAGCAGTAACATAACCTCCAGGACCACTACCAAGAACAATAATATCGTATTTACTCATAAGAATAGTTTTATATCATTTTTTTGAAGCTACAAATTTAGGGAATTCCAACTTTAAAATCCCAAATTCTAGTATTATTTGTGTTTGATATTAGTACCAGATGATTAAAGATCATCAGTAAAATGTCTTCTCCTTTTTTCTTTACTAAATTTTTCATTGTTGTAATTTGAAGATTGCCCTTTTGGTACGGATAAGGATTTCCAGTTTTCATTTTTAATCATTTTACCTACAAATACAATTTGTCCAATATGGTAGGCATAATGTGATAATTGTCTATTTATAGCTTCAGTAACGGTGTGTCCTTGATTACGGATATAAATAATGTGTTCTAAATCGTTCTTAATTAAAGGCTGTAATGCATTAAATAAGCATTGCCACCCTTTTTCCCAAGCAGTAATAAGTGCTTCTTTATTTTGATAGGTATCTTCAAACTCTTGATCTCGTTCTCGCCATTTTTTTTCTCCATCTTCAGTTAAAAAATTTGTCCAACGAGAAAGCATATTGCCAACAATATGCTTGACAATTATCGAGATACTATTACTATCTTCATTAAGTTGCCAGTGAATATCTTGGTCATTTAACTGTTCAAAGGTTTTATCACCTAGAAGTTTATAATACCCAAACTGTTTTTTGATACTGTTTAAGTAACTACTCATTTTTATCAAAATTTAAACTAACAGAATTAACACAATAACGTTGTCCAGTTTCAGTTGGACCATCATTAAATATATGTCCTAAATGACTACCGCATTTGGCACATACAATTTCTGTACGTAACATTCCATGCGATTTATCTAATACATTAGTAACAGTTCCTTTAATTGCTTCATCAAAACTTGGCCAACCACAATGTGCATCAAACTTGGTATGGCTTTCAAAAAGCTTTTGATTGCATGCAGCACATTTATAAGTACCTTCATCAAAGTTTAGATTGTGTTTTCCAGTGTGAGGATGTTCTGTACCTTTTTCTCTTAAAACTTTGTATTGTTCATCAGTGAGTTCTTTTTTCCACTCACTTTCTGTCTTCTGAATTTTATAATTACTCATCTTTTTTTGGAATAAATTTTAAAGCAGCACCATTAATACAATGCCGTTTTCCAGTAGTTTTCCTAGGACCATCATCAAAAACATGTCCGAGGTGACCACCACAAGTAGCACAATGTTCTTCATTTCTCGTATATCCTAAGTTGTTATCGGCACCAAAAGCAACATTGCCTTTTATTTCCCTATCAAAACTAGGCCAACCTGTACCAGAATCAAATTTATAGTTGCTTTCAAATAATGGCGTATTACATGCAGCACAATAATAGACACCTTCTTCATAATTTTTATTTAATGGACTAGAAAAAGGACGTTCGGTTCCAGCTTCTCTAAGTACATAATATTGTACATCTGTGAGCTGGTCTTTCCATTCGGTATTAGTTTTAGTAACTTTATAAGCTTTGTTATCAACTTTTTGTGCATTAGAGTTACAATTAAATAACAAAACTAGACTAACAGATACTATTATTTTTTTCATCATTGTTTAAATTTAAAAAATTTATAGTTATAGTCGCTAAAAAATTCAAATAATGACATATTATAATATTTTGATGTTTATTTAAATATGGGAATGATTTTTTGTAATTTTCGAATAAATAAAAACTAGAGACATGATTAAATTAAAAAGTAATGTAACCATGTTTGGAGCACTTTTGTTCTTTCTTTCATGTGCTACAAATCCTTTTACAGGAAAGAAGACGATGGCACTTGTGCCTAATTCACAATTATTCCCAACTGCATTTCAACAGTATAGTCAATTTTTAAGTGCTAATAAAGTTATAAAAGGTACTTCAGATGCAGATATGATTACTAGAGTTGGACAACGAATCGCTATTGCTGCTGAGCGTTGGCTTGATGCTAATGGAAAACAAGGGTATTTAAATGATTATAAATGGGATTACAACCTTGTAGATGACAAAACTGTAAACGCTTGGGCAATGCCAGGTGGAAAGGTTGTGTTTTACACAGGAATATTACCTATTGCCGATGGAGAGACGGGAATAGCTGCAATAATGGGGCATGAGGTAGCCCATGCATTAGCTAATCATGGACAACAGCGTATGAGTGCTGGTTTAATTCAGCAAGGATTAGCAGTGGCAGGAAATATTGCTATTACTGATGAGAAATCTCGAAATGCATTTAATCAATACTATGGTATTGGTTCAACAGTTGGTGTAATGCTCCCTTTTAGTAGAGCACATGAAACAGAAGCAGATAAAATTGGATTAATATTAATGGCTATTGCTGGCTATAATCCGGATGAAGCAGTTCAACTTTGGAAGCGTATGAAAGCAAATAGTGGTGGAGAAGCACCACCTGAATTTTTAAGCACACATCCTTCTAATGATAGACGTATAGAAAATTTAACAGCACTTGCACCTACAGCTAAGGCAGAAGCTAAAAAGTTTGGAGTGACATCGTTTAGAAATTAAATAAATTACGTTTAAATAAAAATGGTTACTTTAGTAAGCTGCTCATAAAAAGAGCAGCTTTTATTTTAGGGCAACCCAAAATGGGTAGTTAACAGAGAAATAGTAATCATTTTTATGACAATATTAATGTTAAAAAAATTGGTTTAAATTAATACAAATGATTCAGTTAGAGAAAGGGAGCAAAAAATTATTAAATGCTTGGGCATTTTACGATTGGGCAAATTCTGTTTATCCTTTAGTAATTTCATCTGCAGTTTTTCCAATTTTTTATGGTGCACTAACTATTATTAAAGATGCTGACGGTCATAAAATTAGCGATACTGTCTCATTTTTAGGATATAATTTTAATAATGACTCTTTAATAAGTTATGTTACTGCAGTTAGCTTTTTAGTTGTTTCAATTATGTCGCCAATACTTTCTGGAATTTCAGATTATGTTGGGAATAAAGAGAATTTCATGAAATTCTTTTGTTATTTAGGAGCCTTGTCTTGTATAGGATTATATTGGTTTTCTTTAGATAATTTACTTTTTGGGTTAATATGCTATATGCTAGCTCTTATTGGTTTTTGGGGAAGCTTGGTTTTCTATAATTCATATTTACCAGATATTGCATTTCCAGAGCAGCAAGATAAAATTAGTGCCAAAGGATTTTCGATGGGATATGTTGGTAGTGTAATTTTACTTATCGTAAACTTAGTAATGATATTAAAGTATGATTTGTTTGGATTTGCTGATGCTAGCGTACCAACACGTATTGCTTTTATTATGGTTGGTGTTTGGTGGATTTTATTTGCTCAATACACGTTTAAATATTTACCAACAGGAACTAATGAAGGACACAAAGTTACCAGATCAGTTTTAGCTCATGGATATAAAGAGCTGCGTAAAATATGGAAAGCACTAAAGAGTAATAAGGTGCTACGACGTTATTTAACAGCCTTTTTTGTGTATAGTATGGCAGTTCAAACTATTATGATTGCAGCTACTTATTTTGCAGTTGAGGAGTTAGATTGGGGAACTCAAGATTCAACCACTGGATTGATTATTAGCATTTTGCTCATACAGCTAATTGCTATTGTTGGCGCAAATTATACGGCTAAATTTTCTGAAAAATATGGAAATATTAAAACTTTAATTGTGGTTGTGTTTTCCTGGATTCCTATTTGTGCCTATGCTTATTTTGTAATTACTCCGATACAATTTTATGTTACTGCTGGATTTGTAGGACTAGTCATGGGTGGCATTCAAGCTTTATCCAGATCGACTTATAGTAAATTAATCCCTGAGTTTTCGGAAGATACTGCCTCGTATTTTAGTTTTTATGACGTTTCTGAAAAAATAGGGATTGTTATAGGAATGTTTATGTACGGTTTTATTGCAGAGTTAACAGGTAGTATGAGATATTCCATTTTATTTTTGATAACGTTTTTTGTTGCTGGTGTAATTTTGCTTTATAGAGTTCCTAAAAATGCACTTGAAAACTAATTTATAGATATTATTATACAAACAAAAGCCACTCATTATGAGTGGCTTTTGTTTTATCTATGTCTAAAAATTTCCTTAATTACTAATACTTCCAGAACCTGCAACCTTAGTATCCTCTTTGCTAGGATTTCCTTTGTATTCTATATCACCAGAACCAGAAACACGAGCTTTTAAACTTTCATTGCTAACAACTTCTGCGTCACCAGATCCAGCTATTGAAACTACAGTATGGTTAGATTGTAATCCAAATCCATGAATATCGCCAGAACCTGCTAATTTTGCTGTTAAACTATTTGTACTGCCTTTTATTGTAAGGTCTCCAGAACCTGCTAGACTTCCCTCAACAGAAGAGGCTTCAATGTTTAAAACAACATCACCAGATCCTGCTAATGATACTTCAAAGTTAGTTGCAGTAATTTTATCTTCATTCCATAAATCGCCAGAACCTGCTAATGATACTCTTGTAATGTCCTTGAAAGGTATCGTAATTTTTATAGTTTTATTCCAGCTTGGACTTAAATTGATACCCTTTTCAACTTTTACTATTAAGTTGTCTCCTTTAATTTCGGTAATAATATGTTTTAATAAATTTTCTTCGCCTTCAAGTTTAATTTTTCCTTCTGCACCAGCAACGAGAATATAATCCATAGATCCTGCACACTTAATGCCATTGTAATCTCCTGTAGTTCTTGTTTCAGTGGTCATGTTTCCATTTCCTTTTACTTTTTTGTTTCCCCACCATTGTGCGTGAGTTAATGATGCAAACATGATAGCTGCTAATAATAAGATTGATTTTTTATTCATAAGATTTTTCATAATTATTTGTTTTTTGAGTTGATTTTTAGTTTTTATTAAAAGTAACACTTCCGTAATCGGAATTTATTTTAATCAAATTTCCAGAGTTAGCACTACCATAGTGTCCTACATAATATTTATTTCTAGATTTGATATTTTTTTTAGAATATTCAAAACCTTCAGCATCTCTTAAAGAGCCATAGCTTAAGCTAATATCGAAATTAAAACTATAACCTTCTGAGTAGCCAATGGTAATTTTCATATAGTCTGATTCAATGGTTACATCTCCTGTATTATCTGTTAAACTTTCAATTTTTAGAGAACCATAATCTGCTTCAACACTTACATTTTTATAGATATCACCAAAACGAGCTGTTAAGTAATCTCCATTTCCAGTAACATTGTTCACTTTATTAATTGTTAAAGAACCATAGTCACAATTATAAGATACATCCTCGGCTATTTCTATAACAGACTTTGAGTAATCGGCGTCGATATTTAAATCATTAGTTTTACCAACTGTAAAACCACTATAGTCTGCGTTTATTTTTCCGCTTTTTATGTATTCAAAATAGCTATTTTTAGTATAGTCAAAGCTAATATTATTGTTTTCGGCCATTAATTCTTTGGTTATTATTTTGCCATAATCACAATCAATAATAGCATGACCTTCCAATGTGTCTAAGTTGATGCTTCCGTAGTTATTACTTAAATCAACATTATTCGTAATTGGCATTTTAATTACATAGTTAATTTTCATATTTACATTATTTTTTCCCCAATTCCACCAAGATTTATTTTTATTAAATCTTGTTTTAGCAGATACTAAATTTGAAGATCCAGAAAAATCAACATTAATTTCGTCCAATTTCTTTTGAACTTTTTCTTCGTTGTTTCCATTAGTAGTAATGGTTACTTCAATAACAATTCGGTTTTCATCCCAAGTTACAATATCAATATTGCCATAACTGTTGTCAACTTTTAAAGTAGCGTCTGGGTTTACGGTATATTCTTTATTAATCTTTTTTTCTTTGGTGTGTTTTCCTTTCCAATTATCTCTATTGTTACCAATTACTAAGGTAGGAATTAGCAGAAATATACATATTGCTTTATAAAGTAGAGCTGTTTTCATTTTGTTCTGTTTTTTGCTGTTTTAAATTATCTATTTGTTCAACTACATTTTGTAGTAAGTCTATTCTGTTTTGAAAATTTGAGATCATAGCATAAATAACACGCTTATCGTCGCCGCTTTCGTTTAAATCTAATTTTAATTGCTCGTAGTTTTCTTCAAGTATTTTAATTTGAAATAAAGCATCCACAATTAGTTCTTGATACTCTGGTGAGTCTTTGCTGTTTAATTTTTCAAGTTCGCTAGTAATGGTATTCAAAAAGAAATCCTCTGTGCTTGCCATTTCAGGAGAGATATTTGCAAGATCTCTAGTATTACTCTCTTTTTGAATGCCTGCAAAAACTGAGATTAACAATATTATTGATGCAGCAACACCAATTAAAGGTCTCCAAAATTTTCTAACTGAACTTGTCTTGTTCTCAATAAGAGTATTCTGGATATTTAACTTGTCTAAGAAACGTTTTTTATGATCAGCATTTGGCTTTTCAAAATCAAAGTCTTCCCTAATGTTTTCAAACATTGTATTTAAATTATTTTTGTTCATAATCTAAAGTTTTAGTACTCAGCAATAAGCTGTAATTTTTGTCTCAAATTTTCTTTGGCACGAGAAATAGTGGTTCTGCAATTAGGATAAGTTATATTCATTATTTCACTTATTTCCTCATAATCAAACCCTTCAACAAGATGTAACGTTAGAGAAACGCGATAACTATCTTTAAGTAATTTTATGGTTTCCAAAACTTGTTTTGCTCTTAAGTTTGTAAACTCATAATCGTTAGCGATACCATCGTGATCTTCAATTTTATATAACACATCATCTAAAGGAACTTCAGTATATTTAGCACTCTTTTTATAATGATAAATACTGTTGTTTATTACAATTCGCTTTAACCATGAACCAAAGGTTTCTACATCTTTTAGACTCTCCAACTTTGTAAAAGCTGTTAAAAATGAATCTTGCATAATATCTTCGGCTTCATAGCTATCTTTTACAATTCTATATGCCGTATTATACATAGCCTTATAAAACCGGTTGTAAATTTCCAATTGCGCAAATTGGTTACTAGTTTTGCAAAGCTTTATGAGCTGCTCTATATTGTGGTTGGTAAGCGTCAAAAAACAATTTGTTTATATGAAAGAGTAAAATAATAAATGACTGTTACAGTTTAAAGTAAAAAAGTTTGCTTTTTTTAATAAAGCCAATAGTACATTGGCATAACAATTGAACTTAATGGATTGATAAAAACAATGAAAACCATGTAAGTTACATGTTTTATACAGAAACTTTGGTTTTTAAATAAAAATAAAAATATAATAGTTCTGTTATTATGACAGAATGACCTAAAAATAGTATGGCTAAATCTAAATTTACAAGTCTTGACAGTTTGTCATTTCAGGAGTTTGATGAAAATGCAGAGTTAATACCACTAATGACCTCTGAAGACGAGAAAGAAATAAACAGTGAATCTTTACCTGAAACACTACCTATATTATCGTTGCGAAACACCGTTTTATTTCCTGGAGTAGTTATACCTATTACAGCAGGAAGAGATAAGTCTATAAAGCTTATTGATGATGCAAATAAAGGAAGTAAAGTCATTGGCGTGGTTTCACAAAAAGATGAAACAATTGAAGATCCTAACGCTAAAGATATTCATGGCACAGGGACAGTTGCACGTATTTTACGTGTATTAAAGATGCCAGATGGGAATACTACAGTTATTATACAAGGAAAAAAACGTTTTAAGGTAGCCGAAGTCATTACTGAAGAACCTTATATGAATGCTACGGTACGCGAAGTTACTGAAACAATTCCTGAAGTACCTAATGAAGAGTTTTCAGCAATAATTGACTCAATTAAAGATTTAGCATTACAAATTATTAAGGAAAGTCCAAATATCCCTAGCGAAGCATCATTTGCAATTAAAAATATTGAAAGCAACTCATTCTTGATAAATTTTGTGTCTTCAAACATGAATCTCACAGTTGAAGAAAAGCAAGTCCTTTTAGAAACAGATAATTTACAAGAACGTGCTTTAGCAACGCTGAAGTATATGAATGTTGAATTTCAGAAGTTAGCGCTTAAAAATGATATTCAGTCTAAGGTGCAAAGTGATTTAAATCAGCAGCAACGTGAATATTTTTTACACCAGCAAATGAAAACTATTCAAGAGGAGCTTGGAGGTGTGAGTTACGAAGAAGAAGTTGAAGAGATGAAGGCAAGAGCAGCAGAAAAACATTGGAGTGAAGATGTTGCTAAGCATTTTGATAAAGAAATAGGTAAAATGCAACGCATGAATCCTCAAGTGGCTGAGTATTCTATTCAGCGTAATTATTTAGACTTGTTTCTAGACCTTCCTTGGGATGAATTTAGTAAAGATAATTTTAACCTTAAGCGTGCTAAGAAAATATTAGATCGCGATCATTATGGTTTAGATGATGTTAAAAAACGAATTATTGAGCATTTAGCAGTTCTTAAGCTTCGTAATGATATGAAATCGCCTATTTTGTGCTTGTATGGACCTCCAGGAGTTGGTAAAACATCACTTGGAAAATCTATTGCTGAGGCCTTAGGAAGAGAGTATGTACGTATGTCACTAGGAGGTTTGCGTGATGAAGCAGAAATTAGAGGACACCGAAAAACATATATTGGCGCAATGCCAGGACGCATATTGCAAAGCTTGAAAAAAGCAGGAACATCAAATCCTGTTTTTGTTTTGGATGAAATTGATAAATTATCAAACTCTCATCAAGGCGATCCATCATCAGCAATGTTAGAAGTTTTAGACCCTGAACAAAATTCTGCTTTTTACGATAATTTCTTAGAGATGGGATACGATTTGTCTAAAGTAATGTTTATCGCAACCTCTAACAGTTTAGCGCCAATTCAACCAGCACTTCTTGACCGAATGGAAATTATTAATGTTTCAGGTTATACTATTGAGGAAAAAGTTGAAATAGGTAAGCGACATTTATTACCTAAACAATTAAAAGAACATGGCTTGACTGATAATCATTTAAAGATTGCCAAACCACAAATGGAGAAAATTGTAGAGGGTTATACTAGAGAATCTGGAGTTCGTGGTTTAGAAAAACAAATTGCTAAAATGGTGCGACATGCAGCTAAAAATATTGCCATGGAAGAAACCTATAATATAAAGGTTACTAACGATGATATTATAGAAGTGCTTGGTAGTCCTAAATTAGAACGCGATAAATACGAAAATAATAACGTTGCTGGTGTTGTAACAGGATTAGCTTGGACTCGAGTAGGAGGAGACATCTTATTTATAGAATCTATTTTATCTAAAGGCAAAGGAAGTTTAACCATTACTGGAAATTTAGGAAAAGTAATGAAAGAATCAGCTACCATTGCTATGGAGTACATTAAGGCAAATGCAGATACGTTTGGAATCGACCCAAAAGTTTTTGATAAATATAATGTACATATACATGTTCCAGAAGGGGCAACGCCAAAAGACGGTCCAAGCGCAGGAGTTACAATGCTTACATCTTTGGTTTCTTTGTTTACTCAAAGTAAAATAAAGAAAAGCCTTGCTATGACTGGAGAAATTACACTTCGCGGAAAAGTACTTCCAGTAGGAGGCATAAAAGAGAAAATACTTGCTGCTAAACGTGCAAGAATTAAAGAAATTTTACTTTGTAAAGAAAACAAAAGTGATATTGAAGAAATTAAAGACGAATACCTTAAGGGATTAACGTTTCATTATGTGACCGATATGAGTGAAGTTATAGAAATTGCTATTACAAAACAAAAGGTGAAAAACGCAAAAAA
>Ga0114934_10003192_pt1 | contig 10275 bp, 12 predicted proteins | sample 4SBtaG_2_FD_99695 | JGI IMG/M metagenome (GOLD analysis project Ga0114934, IMG submission 99695) | Deep subsurface microbial communities from Kolumbo volcano to uncover new lineages of life (NeLLi) - 4SBTROV10_white metaG | ecosystem: Environmental > Aquatic > Marine > Volcanic ...
AATGGTTGTTTTTGTGACTTTTCGGATTTTTTCCGAAAGTTCAAAAATGGTTGTTTTTGTGACTTTTCGGATTTTTTCCGAAAGTTCAAAAATGGTTGTTTTTTATAGGGAGAAGGAACTATTGGGTGTCTACAAAACACCTAATTGTAGTCACCTAAACCAAAAAGTTTAAATATGTAGTCACCTATAGTTTATTATGCATCTTGAAAAAAGAAAAGTTAAAGATAAAATAAAGTATTTTTTAGCTCATTCTTATCGTGAAGGGAAAAAGGTTCATAAATTAAGAAAATATCTTGGACAAGATTTATCTTCGAAAAAACTTGATGAAAGAAAGATTATTGCCGAAAAACTAATTTTAGAAGAGATTCATAAATTTGATATTATTAAAGATCCTTTACAAATTTCTTTTTCTAAAGAAGAAATATCCGAAATAAGAGCCTTAGAAAAAAAGATTCCTTTAAAAATATCACATCTTTCAGAAAAAGATTGGAAAAACTTTTCTAAATTATTCACTTATAATACTAATGCTATCGAGGGAAGTACTATAAATAAACGAGAAGTTAATAATTTGCTAAGTGAAGATAAGTGGCCTGATAAATCTAAAGAGGATATAGCTGAAACTTATGGAGTTGCAAAGGCCATAAGGTATGTTAGAACAACTAAAGAACACATATCTTTAAAATTAATAAAAAAAATTCATAAACTAGTTTTTCAAAATTCTAAGAACTTTGCTGGAAAATTTAGAAAAAAAGGTGAAGATGTTGTTATTCTTAGTGCTGATGGGACCGTGGTTGATGAGGGCGCTCCTTATTCTAGAATAACTCATTTGTTAAATTCTTTGGTTACTTGGTATCATCAAAATAAGAAATTATATCCTGGTTTGGTTTTGGCAGCTATGATTCATAATCAATTTGAGAATATTCATCCTTTTGCCGATGGTAATGGTCGAGTAGGGAGAATTTTATTGAATAATATTTTGTTAAAACACAATCTTCCACCTATCAACATTGATTTAAAAAACAGGTCTCAATATTATTTTTCTATTCGAGAATATTCTAAAAACAATAATTTAAAACCTACTTTAGATTTGTTTATGAAAGAATATAATTCTTTAAAGAAACAACTTTCTAAAAAATAATCTTTGTTATTTTAGGTGTCTACAAATGAGTCAAATGTAGTCACCTAATATTTGATTGTTACATTTAATTAGTTAAAAATCAAAAATTTTATGTTTAAAATTTATAAAAAACGAAAATTTTAAATATCAACTGATACTTATTAAGTATCATATGATGCAAAAAACTAAGCGTTATCCTAATTTGCATACAATCTTAATGGTTGAAAAAGTGTTGATTAATAATCAAGATATGCCTATGAAGATTTCTGAATTAAAAAGGAAATTACCAAAACAAGTAATGCATAACACTTTAATGTTGATTTTAGATTATTTGCAAGCTAGTAACAAAATATTAATGGGTTCTCGAGGAGTACAATATATTTATGTCACTCCCAAACACATGGCTATGATGTTAGAAGATGCATTAGAATTGTAAGGCATATTATTTGTATCCTAATAATTTATTGTATTTTTTGTGATTTAATATTTCTAAAATAAATATGTTAATTTCTATTTCTTTTCCACTTTCAATAGTGTATAATAATCTCCAAAAATTAGATAATTCTACTCGATAAAGTTTTTTAATTTCTTTTTTTTGAAATTTCTTTGGTATTAGTTTTTTATTAAGTGGTTGCCCCTTAAAAGGATCGATTTTTAGGAGGTCAATTACTCTATTAATGGAATTAATTAGAATTCTTGATTCTTTATCCTTTTTGTTTTTTAAATCTAAATAAACTTTTTTTGCTTCTCCTATAAGAAATACTCTAATCATAAAAACTAAGAAGAATAACTTTTTAATAAATATAATTTAGAAAAAATCGGATGATTTTCGAGGGGTATTAAAAAAATAGAAATTTAAAGTGTTTTTTTATGTGAATAAGTTGTGTTTGTCTTTGCCTTCTTTTTCTATCTCACTGAGTATTCTTTGAACAACTAATTTTATAGGGTCATTAATTAATTTTACTCGGTTCTTTATGTCGTCGAAACTCTTAAATGGTTCTTCTTTTCTTTTATCTAATAATTCTAACATGTGCTTCTTTCCAACACCAGGCAATAATTCTAGTGAATGCATTCTTGTGCTTAGAGGAGGTGCTTTGTTAAAGAAGTCTATAAATTTTTGTTCATTTTTTAAGATTATTTCTTTAATAGCGTGTTTTAATTCTGATTTTGCAGTTGGTGTTAGTTTACTAATAGGTATTTTGCCGTTTACATGATGGATTCTTTCTCTTTTTGCTTGACCAATATAAACTTCTTGATAAGGTTGTAAGAAAACATCTTTTTTTGGAACTAGTTCTATTATGCTAAACCAAGTTGTTCCTAATGCTTGAGCAACAGGGGTTTTTATGTGACTAGGTCGTCTGTCAAAGGCATAACCATTTTGTAAGAAATCTAGAACTATGGCTTTTTCTTCTCTTTTAGAATTTTCTTTAGACTCATCTCTAGTCTGTTCTCTATTCTTGTCTCTTTGGTAAAAGCCCATAATCTATCCCCATCTAACTTAAGTAATTGCTTACTAATTTTCATATTAACTATTCATTATATAAATCTTTGTATTTTTTTAGAAGAGAAGAAGTTCAAAAGAGACAATTTATTATTAAAACTATTAAAATATTATCAAAACTATTAAAAATGGTTGAATCAGCTTTTTCTTTTATGGTTTCAATATTTGGTAATAAAACTGAAAGTGAAGATTTCAAAGAACAAAAGTTTCCTTTTAATGATCAATTTATTGATAAAGATTTTTTGAAAAACATAATTATCGTGAAAAAAGCAGCTGCTATTGCTAATAAGGATTCTAAAGAGCTTACAAAGAAACAATCAGAAGCTATTATTGAGAGTTGTAAGTTGTTGTTGAAAGAACTTCCTAAAGTTGATTATGGTATGCTTCAAGGAGGAGCTTATACTGCTTTAAACTTAGAAGTTAATGAAATAATTTCTAGAAAAGCTGATGAGTATTTATCAAAGATTTCTGATAAACCTAAAAAACTGACTTCCGAAGGGATTGAAGAAGAAAAAGTTGAGAGGATTATTAGTCCTTTAGATCATGTTAATAAGTCTCAAAGCACTAATGATGTTATTCCTACAGCCTTAAGATTAACAATTCATTCTTTAGGTGAAACTTTGCAAGATAATTTAAGAATATTAATAGGTTTTCTTGAACTTAAGACTAAAGAGTTTTCTAAGATTAAAAAGACAGGCCGAACTCATCTTCAAGATGCAGTTTCTATTTCTTTAGGAGATGAATTCAAGGCTTATTCTTCTCTTCTTAGGAGAAGCAGAGAATCAATAATTAATTCCACTAAGCTTTTTTTAAGAGTAAATTTAAGTGGTTCTGCTATTGGAACTGCTATTAATGTTCCTCAAAAATATTCTTCTTCTGTTATAAAGAATCTTAGGAGACTTACTGGTAAAAATTTACGATTAGGAAGTAATCTTATTGATCTTACTCAGAACACTGATGATTTTTTGGTTTTTAGCTCTTCAATAAATGATTTATCTTCTTCTTTGATGAAGATTTGTCAAGATTTTAGATTAATGGCTTCTGGTCCAAAAACTGGTTTTAATGAATTGGTTTTTAAGAAAGTTATTCGTGGTTCTTCAATAATGCCTGGAAAAGTTAATCCTGTTCAAATAGAGTATGCTCAGCAATGTGCTATGATGACTAGAGGTTATTCTGAATCTGTGAGGATTGCTTGTGAAAATGGTTCTTTTGAATTAAATGTTTTCTTGCCAGTTATTGCTAAATCATTAATTAATGCTTCAAGATTGTTAATTTCTGGTGTTAAAGAATTAGGTGAAGCAATTAAGCATGTTAATGCTAACAAAGAGAGATGTGAAGAGTATTATAAGAATTGTTTGGATAAAACAACTAGTTCTATTAAGGAAGAAGGTTACGAGGCTGTTGAGAAAGAATTACAAAATGGTTCTGAAAAAAAAGTTGAAGAAAAAGAGAAATCAAAAAAGAAATAGTTCGAATTATTTGTTGTTAATATTGGTTTATTATTTCTTAATCTTATTGTATGAAGTTTTTACTTCTTCTTTAAAAGGTTTTTTTCTCACCATACCTTTAGCATTGTTCTTAGTGTTTTATTTATCTTACAAGTTTAGTGAACAATCATATTCTTTCTCAGAATTTATTAGTTCAATTATTTTCTTATTAGTTCTTGGTCTTGGTCCTTTTGGGATTTATGATTTTAGTTTCTTTGGAGTTACAGGAGATGTTTATATTCACTTATTAGCAGGATTCTTTGCAACTAGATGGTTATTGAATTTTTTAGTTAGAATGAAGTTGAAACGAGTGAGAGAGGTTTCTTTTTTGTTAATGATTTTTTTTTCTGTCGGTGTAGAGCTTTATGAGTTTAGTATGACTTACTTATTTAGTCCAAAAGATCTTAATGCTCTTTATCTTCAAGATACTTTGAATGATTTATTGAATGATTTTATAGGAATAATGTTGGGTTTGATAAGAAATAAATGAGTTTAGAAAAATTAAAGAGTTGATAAAACTTTTTTATTTCCTCTTCTTTATTATTATTCTTCCTGTCATTTCTTTTGGTTTTTTAATCTTCATCAAGTTAAGGATTGTTGGAGCTATATCTGATAGTTTAGGTTCTTTCACTCTTTCAACTTTGTAATCTTTATCTAAGATTATGAAAGGAACTTTGTTTAAGGTGTGGCTTTTTTGGTGTTCTCCACTCATTTCTTCACAGTTACCGTGGTCTGCAGTAATTATCATCAAATAACCTTTTTCATCAGATTTTTCTTTAATTTTTTTAATAAATTTGTCAACGAATTCTAAGGCTTTCTTTGTAGAATACAATTTTCCTGTGTGACCTACCATGTCAGGATTTGCTAAATTTACGACTATGAACTCTTCTTCTCTGTCAAGACCGTTTATTACTTCGTTAGTTACTTGAAACCCACTCATTTGTGGTTGTAAATCATAAGTGGCTACTTCAGGGCTAGGTATTAGTTTTCTACTTTCTCCTGGGTAAGGTTTTTCAATTCCTGAATTGAAGAAGTAAGTTACATGAGCGTATTTCTCTGTTTCTGCAGTGTGAAACTGGGTATTTCCATTTTTTGATAGAGTTTCTGCTAAATTGTTTTTTATATTTTCGTCTTTAAAAGCTATATCAACAAATTTTCTTAATGATTTTTCATAACTATTGAAAGTAGTCATATGAACTTTTATGTTTGAAGTTTTGAAGCTATTGAAGTTTGGATCAACAAGTGCTCTTGTTAATTGTCTTGCCCTGTCACTTCTAAAGTTGAAAAAAATGATTGAATCTTCATTTTTTATGTATCCTTTTGGATGGTCTTTTAGTTTTATTATGCTTGGTTTTATGAATTCGTCTCCTTCTGTCCTCATATAATTAATATTTATTGCTTCTTCTTCGTTTTGGAATCTTAATCCTAATCCATAAACTAGTGCATCGTATGCTAGTTGTTCTCTTTTCCACCTGTTATCTCTATCCATTGCGTAATATCGTCCTATGATTGTTGCTATTCTTCCTATTCCTAGTTCTGAACATTTTTCTTTAATTTGACTAATGTATTTTTTTGCGATTCTTGGTTTAGTATCTCTACCGTCAGTAATTACATGTATCAAGACTTTTTTTTGTTTTAATTCTTGTTGCTTGGCCATTTCTAGGAGTGCGAATAAGTGGTTTATGTGGCTGTGAACTCCTCCGTCGCTGCACAATCCTATTAAGTGTAGTGTTTTATTGTTTTCTTTGACTCTTTTCATTGCCTTGACTAAAGCTTTGTTTTTAAAGAAAGATTTGTTTTTTATTTCTTCATTTATTCTTACTAAGTCTTGTTTGATTACTCTTCCTGATCCTATTGTCATGTGACAGACTTCTGAAGTTCCCATTTGTCCTTCTGGTAATCCTACGAATGGTCCTTGTGCATTTATTGGCATCCAAGAATATTTTTTTAGTGTTTCTTTGTAGAAGGGCATGTTTGCTTCTGTTACTGCATTATCTCTTGCTGGTTCTCTTATTCCGAATCCGTCTAGAATTGTTAATAATACTTTTTTCCCTTTTAAGACTCTTTTTTTGAATTCTTTAGAGGCTGTTTTAGGTTTTGTAGTTTTTTTGTTTATTTTCTTTTTTTCTATTTTCTTTTTAGTTGTTTTATTTCTAGTTGTTTTTTTTGTTGTTTTCTTTTTAACAATTTTTTTCTTACTAGTTGTCTTTTTCTTTGTAGATTTCTTCTTCAATGGTTTCTTCTTTACTACTTTCTTCTTGGTAATCTTCTTTTTGGTAGGTTTCTTCTTTACTGCTTTCTTTTTAGTAGTCTTCTTCTTTAATGGTTTCTTCTTAACAACTTTTTTCTTAGTCAACCTTTTTTTAGTGACTTTCTTCTTAGTAGTCTTCTTCTTCAATGGTTTCTTCTTTACTGCTTTTTTCTTAGTCAACTTTTTTTTAGTCACTTTCTTCTTAGTAGTTGTCTTTTTTTTAGTAGGTTTCTTTTTAGTATTAGTTTTTTTCTTTGCCATTTTATTCCTCTAATTATCTATTTTATAATCATTTTATAATCTTAAATTTTTTTAGAGAAGATTTTTCTCCTAATTCTTCTTCTATTCTTAATAATCTATTGTATTTTGCAGTTCTTTCTCCTCGACAAGGAGCGCCTATTTTTATTTGTCCACAACCAAGAGCTACTGCTAAATCAGCAATTAATGTGTCTTCAGTTTCTCCACTTCTATGACTAACCATTACTGTCCAACCTTTTTTCATAACCATTCTAGCTGATTCTATTGCTTCTGTCAATGTTCCTATCTGATTGACTTTTAATAATAATGAATTACATAATTTTTTTTCAATGGCTAATTTTATTCTTTCAGGATTAGTAACTAATAAGTCATCGCCTACTAGTTGTATCTTGCTGTTTTTTTTGAAATAGTGCCAAGCTTCAAAGTCGTCCTCTGAAAAAACATCTTCTAATGATATTATTGAGTATTTTTTTAGTAATTTGTTCCAATAATTGCTTAATTCTTTGTAACTCATTTTTTTGAATCCTAAATCATATTTTTTTGTTTTTTTATTGTAGAATTCTGAGCTCGCAGGATCTAGTGCAATCATTACTTTTTTTTCGTAACCTGCTTTTTTTATTGCTTGAGTAATTAAATCCAGTGCTTCTTCTGGTTTGCTTAATGGTGGTGCGAAACCTCCTTCGTCTCCTACGCCTACGCTTTTGAATTTTTTCTTTATTATTTCTCTCAGTAAGTGGTAGGTTTCTGAAATCATCATTGTAGCTTCACTGAATGTTCTTGCTTTTACAGGTACAATCATGAATTCTTGTGCTTTTAATTTTCCTGGAGCGTGTTTTCCACCATTAATCACATTTGCGAATGGAATTGGTAGGCAAATATCTGATTTTTTTGTTTTTGCTAGCTTTGCTAAATATTGATAATAAGGTATTTTTAATTCTTTAGCCGCGGTTCTAGAGGCTGCCATGCTTATTCCTAAAATACAGTTTGCTCCTAAGTCGCTCTTATTAGGTGTTCCGTCGACTGATTTCATAAATGTGTCTAAGCCTTCTTGGTCAAAAATATTCCAACCTTTTAATAGTTTAGATAACATTTTTACATTGTAAATTGCTTTCATAACTCCTTGTCCTAAGTAAGCTTTTTCGTTATCTCTTAGTTCTAAGGCTTCATGAATCCCTGTACTTGCTCCTGAAGGTACTATTGCTTTTCCTCTAATATTATTTTGAGTTATTATTTCAACTTCTACTGTTGGGTTTCCCCTAGAGTCAAGTACTTGTCTTGCAAGAATTTTTTTTATTGTTGTTTGATAATCACCCACCATCTTATTGAGGGGAAAGACAAAGGTCGTTTATAAATCTTACGAGTCGAATAGACGAGTAAGGTAAAGGAATGTAAATGACAGAATTTGAGTTTATTTGGTCTTTGTTGAAGTTTGTTATTGAAGTGTGTTGTTAAAGTGTGTTTTTATAAGATCTAATATTCGACTATTTCTATAGAAACATCATCATCATCTTCATCTACTTCGATAGTTGCGTCTTCATCTTCTTCATCAATTATTTTTAGAATTTCTTCTGTTGATTGGTCTTTAGAAATGTTAGTTTCTTTTTTTTCTTCTGACTCGAAATTGTTGTCAAACATTCCGAAAACTCCTCCTGGGCTTTCACTATTTGTTTCAGAATCATTACTTGTTTCTTCTGCAAAAATATTTGTGAACGAAGTTTCATTAGGTTTGTTGTAGTCAGAAAAATTATTATAGTTAGAATTAGTTGTGCCTCTTTTTTTAGCTATTGCTTTTTTTAGCATTTGAACTATGTCTTCTAGTTCATCTGCTGAATCTTTGGTCGTGTCTACATTAATTACTACCATTTTAGTCACTATTAAATATTATTTTTTATTTTTATTGTTTTTAGTCAAAATCTGAGTTTGACATACTACTAGAGCTTTCTTCACCAACGATTTTTTGCAATAGTTTTATGACTTCTTTTAGTTCTTGTTTGGAATCCCTAGCAGTATCTATATTTATTAACACCATGTTTTCACCATATTCTTATTATATTCTCACAGAATTATTATGGTTTATTGTTATTTAAAACTATTTGTTTTTAGTTCTTTAGTGATTCTAACTATTCTTTTTAAAGAATCTTTTATTTTTCACGCTTTTTTCTTAGAAACCAGTAGTAATACGAATTCTACGGAAATCTTTCGAGGGCGTTGTAAAGCTCTGTAAGTTTAGAAATCTTTCTTTAAGAAAGAAAAGTTTATTGAAAATAATTGTTTTTTAAGAAAAAAAGTTGTTTTTCCTGAAAATTTTCCGCGTTTTATTGAACATCTTTCGGATTTTTTGTAAGAACTCTTAATAAAGAGTTTATCTAAATTTTATGAGTAGTGATTTTTCGCAGTCTTGATTCAGAATTTGATTGAAATTAGAACTGAAATTAGAAATGAAGATAGAAATGAAGATGGAAATGAAGATGGAAATAAAATTAATTAAAAAATAAAAATGATGTGAGAACGATACAAAAATGGGAACGATACGAAAAGTATTGTTCTGGGTGGTGAAAAATGAGAATAATATCTGAGAAAGAATTATGGCTTTTAAGTCATTTTAGACAAAATGCTAGAGAATCTTTAACAAAGATTAGTAGGAATACGAAAGTACCAGTCTCAACAATTTTCGACAAGCTTAAACATTATGAAGGAAATCTCATTAAAAAACACACAACAATTCTTGATTTTACAAAACTAGGATTCTTAGCAAAAGCACAAGCAATGTTACAATTATCACCTTCTCAAAGAGAAGAAGCAAAAGAATTCTTGTTAAAATGTGATAATGTGAATTCTCTATACAAGATTAACAACGGCTATGATTATTTAATAGAATTCATATTTAGAGATATGCGCGAATTAGAAGATTTCATAGGCGAATTTGAAAAAAAATTTGATGTAAGAAAAAAACAGTTATTCTATATTGTTGACGAGATACAAAGAGAAAACTTCATGGCTAATCCAGAACTAATGAAGATCAATATTAATAACTAAGCAAGCTGATTCCCTATTTTTTCCGACTTTAACTGAACAATTTTCGACTTTTTCTAAGCAAGGCTTATAAACAATTTTACAAAACAAATAATTATGAAAATGAACGATTCCAAAATGAATGATAAAGAAAAAAAATTAATCTCAAGTCTAAGAAAGAACGGGAGAGAAAAAATCAAAAAGATAGCTGAAGACAACAACATCCCAGTATCAACAATGTTCGATCTCCTTCACAGACTAGAAGATAAAGGTTTTATAGAACACAAGACTCACATAAACTTTGAAAAAATAGGTTATCCTATAAAACAATTCTTCGCAGTTAAAAGCACTCCTAGTACTAGAGACAAATTAAAGAACTTCTTAGAAACAAAGAGTAACATTAACAATTTACACATAATAAACTCTGGTTTTGACTTTCACTTCGAAGCTTTATTCAAAAACCAAAAAGAAGCACAAGAATTTCAAGAATTATTAGAAGAACGCTCACTAACAACAGAAAAAAACATTTACAATGTAATAGACACATTAGCGAAAGAAAAATTCATGACAGAAGAAGAACACTTTGATTAAAATCTAAAACAATTTCGGAAAAATTACGAAAAAGAGTTAGCGAGAGCTATGCTCGAAA
>Ga0114934_10003193_pt1 | contig 10273 bp, 9 predicted proteins | sample 4SBtaG_2_FD_99695 | JGI IMG/M metagenome (GOLD analysis project Ga0114934, IMG submission 99695) | Deep subsurface microbial communities from Kolumbo volcano to uncover new lineages of life (NeLLi) - 4SBTROV10_white metaG | ecosystem: Environmental > Aquatic > Marine > Volcanic ...
AGAACGCCAGAAAGGTGGCATAGGTTTAAGAGGACCAGGTGAGACTCAGTTAGAAACCGATCGTCGCTTACTCAGAGCGCGCATGAAATGGATTGATAAAAGACTTTTAAAGGTAGATAAACAACGGCAACAAAGCAGAAAATCGAGAAAAAAAGCTCAGCTTCCAGCGGTTTCTTTAGTGGGTTATACCAATGCCGGTAAATCAACGTTATTTAATGAGATAACCACTGCTGAAGTTTATGCGGCTGATAAATTATTCGCCACATTGGATCCCGCTTTAAGACAAGTTTATTGGCCTGAAACAGGAAAACTGGTCATGGCTGATACGGTGGGATTTATTAGGCACTTGCCCCATGATTTAGTCGCCGCATTTAAGGCGACACTTCAAGAAACGCGTGATGCGGATCTGTTACTGCACGTTATAGATACCTCAGATGAAAGACGTGATGAAAATATTGAACAGGTTAATAATGTGCTTGATCAAATTGGTGCAGATGAAGTACCTGTCTTGCAAATATACAATAAAATTGATGCGGTAAATGGCGTAAAACCCCGTATTGATTATAACGGTGAAGGCGTTCCTATTAGAGTATGGCTATCGGCTTTGTCTGGAGAAGGTATCCCTTTATTACAAAAGGCAATTGCCGCTAAAATGGGAGAAAGCCAATTAAATTGTAAATTATTGTTACCTCCATTAGCTGGAAAAGCGCGTGCATTATTTTTTGAAAATGATGCTGTTATCCATGAAAGCATGACTTCAGAAGGATATTGGGAGATGGAAGTGAATCTTTCAAAAAAAGAATGGCATCGAATTAAACGAAATAGTGGACTCGATCTGTCTCTATATATTGAATGAGCTCTGTATACAGGAATCATGCAATTTGATGTATGATGGGAATTAATAAAAGTATAAATTTTATGATAGAACAATTGGAGAAAAATTATGCCCTGGAATGAACCGGGAAAAGATGAAAAAAACCCTTGGCAACCCAAAAAGAAAAATGACGGGCCGCCTGATTTAGAAGATTTATTAAAATCTTTTTGGAAAAAAATAGGTGGGAATAATCCACAATCACCATCATCAGGAAATGGTAATGGAAAAGGTGGATTGGGAATTGGTACCATTCTTATCATTTTATTAGGTCTTTGGGCCCTCACAGGGATTTATACAGTAAAGGAACAAGAAAATGCCGTGGTTTTAAGGTTTGGTGCCTTTAATAGAATTGTTGATGCCGGCATCCATTGGTTACCCCGTGGAATAGAGCAAAAGTTTATCGTAGACATTCAAAAAGTTCGTCAATTACAAATTCATGCGGAAATGTTAACTCAAGGTGCCAATATTGTATTTGTAGATTTGGGTATTCAATATCGTGTCGTTGATCCAGAACATTACCTCTTTAATTTAACCGACCCTGATGGAACGGTTCGAGATGTCGCAGAAACCGCGTTAAGACAAATTATTGGAGATTCGACCCTTGATGATACTATCGCGCAGGGTAAAACCCTGATACGAACTCGAACCATGGATATCATGCGTCGGATTCTTGAAGATAAATATAAGGCAGGAATTAGAATTACTGAGGTTACAGTCGGTGATGCGAAACCCCCTCAAGCAGTAAAAGCGGCTTTTGATGATGTGATTTCTGCACAAGCGGATAGAAAAAAATATGAGAAAGAAGCCGAAGCATTTGCTAATCGTGAAATTCCTAAAGCTGAAGGTAACGCACAGAAAATACTGCAAAACGCATTGGCTTATAAAGAGAAAGTGGTAGCGGATGCTTCGGGTAAAGTGTCCTATTTCAACAAACTATTACCTGAATATAAATTGGCTCCAAAGGTTACACGTCGCCGATTATATCTAGAAACGATGGAAAAAGTGTTAGGAAAAGTGAATAAAGTGATCGTGGATAAAAACAATCAATCTGTCAATGTGATGTCACTCGATGCCATATTAGCTCGAAGTGTTAAAAACACAAAGGGAGGGCAAACTCATGAGCAATAAATCATTCTTTGGCGTTGCCTTAATCGTATTAATCGCATTCATAGGTTTGAACAGTGTGTTTGTGATTAATCAATATCAGATTGGATTAACAAAAGTTTTTGGGAAAATTGACCGTAATGCCGATGGTAGTTTAAAAAAATACCCGCCGGGTATTCATGTCAAAATCCCATTTTTAGAATCCGTCATAATCTTAGATGCCAGAATTCAAACTCTGGATGGCGCTGCGGAGCGAGTCGGTACTATCGAGAAAATTGACTTGATGGTTGATAGCTTTGTTAAATGGCGTATCAAAGATTTTGCACTGTATTATTTAAGAACGCAGGGTCGTCAAGAACGCGCCAATTTACTTTTGGAAAAAATTGTCAACAATGCTCTAAGAGCTGAATTTGGTCAACATAGCGTTACCGATGCCATTTATCTTAAACGTGAAAAAATGATGCAAAATATTCGAAATGTAGCGAATAAAGGCGCTCCTGAACTGGGCATTGACATTGTTGATGTCAGAGTCAAGCAAGCCAACTATCCTCCCGATGTCAATGGGACCATTTATGAGAGGATGAGAACGGAGCGATTGCAAGCAGCGACTAAAGAACGATCAGAAGGTAAGAAAACAGCGACTTTTATAAGAGCAGAAGCCCAGAAAAAAGTTATTGTGATTAATGCGCAAGCTGATTTAAAATCTCGTAAAATCCGTGCTGAAGCGGGTGCCAACGCTGCAAAAATCTACGCGGATTCGTATAACAAGGATCCTGAATTTTATGACTTTTTAAGATCGCTAGAGGCTTACCGTAACTCATTTAAGAATCAACAAGATGTTATGGTGATCTCTCCCGACGACGATTTCTTTAGATATTTTAATAAAGAAAAGAAATAAAATGTAATCAGGTGTACAGCAATGTGCACCTGTTTTTCTTCATAAATATTCGGCGTGTGGCGCAGTCTGGTAGCGCACTTCGTTCGGGACGAAGGGGTCGGAGGTTCAAATCCTCTTACGCCGACCAACCTACAAAAAATAGCAAAAATCCATTTTACTATGGCTATCTTTGTTAATATTTTAATAAAAAAAATGATCTTCATGGATGTTTCTAGTAGAATCCCCCCTTTACGGTTTCCATACCGTTTCTACTTCAAAATGAAAGATAATTATGTCAAAGTCTGTGGTTATTCTCGGTACCCAATGGGGTGATGAGGGAAAGGGTAAGGTCGTTGATTTATTAACCGACCGCGCTGATTATGTGGTGCGTTTTCAAGGTGGCCATAATGCGGGTCATACCCTTGTTATTAATGGTGAAAAAACGGTATTACACCTGATACCTTCTGGAATATTGCGAGAACATGTTTCATGTCTTATTGGCAATGGGGTTGTGCTCTCACCTGAAGCACTTTTATCTGAAATAGAATCTTTAGAAAAACGGGGTATACCCGTTCGTGAACGTCTCAAAATTAGCCCTAGTTGTACTTTGATTTTACCTTATCATGTGGCTCTAGATAACGCGCGTGAAAAGGATTTAGGGAATAAAGCTATTGGTACCACAGGCCGAGGAATAGGCCCTGCTTATGAAGATAAATCAGCAAGGCGTGGATTACGTGTTGCCGATTTAGCCAATATGGAAGAATTTGCAGACAAGTTACAGAAAATTATGCAATATCATAATTTTGTTTTAACGGAATATTTCCATACTGATGCGGTTAGCTATGATGACGTATTGGAACAATGCCAATATTTTGCGGGGCAGTTATTACCCCTAGTGGATGATATTCCAGAGACATTGCATCATGCACGTCTTGCAGATAACTCATTGTTATTTGAAGGGGCTCAAGGTGCTCTGTTAGATATTGATCATGGCACATTTCCTTATGTCACTTCTTCAAACACCACGGCAGGTGGAACAGCTACGGGTTCAGGCTATGGACCTTTATATTTAGATTATGTTCTTGGGATTACTAAAGCCTATACCACCAGAGTCGGTAGTGGCCCCTTCCCAACAGAACTTGATGATTCAGTAGGGAAGCATCTTGCAGAAAAAGGACATGAATTTGGTGCTACTACAGGAAGACCAAGACGATGCGGTTGGTTAGATGCGGTTGCTTTGCGAAGAGCGATAAATATTAATAGCGTCACGGGTTTATGTCTCACTAAATTGGATGTATTAGATGGACTTAAAACGGTAAAAATTTGTACCCAATACCTTTGTGAACAAAAAGGGGAATTGGATGTTCCTCCCGTTGGTGCTGATGGTTTTTCCAGTATCAAGCCACAGTATATTGAATTGCCAGGATGGAATGAGACGACTTATGGTGCCAAAAGTAAAGACGATTTACCTCAAGCCGCTATTGATTTTATTAATAAAATTGAAGCAGTCGTCGGTGTCCCGGTAGATATCATTTCTACCGGCCCAGATAGAGAAGAGACCATCATCCTAAAACATCCTTTTGATTGATAGGTTTTATGATGAATCGATAAAGGCTCAATCGGATTCATTATTATCATCTCGTTACATTTTCTCAAACATAGAAGCATTTCTCACAGCTAGAATAGGTATATACCCGCTCTACCTCAAGCATCTTGAAGTAGAACGGGTATATTGAAAGTAAATTACTTATTGGAGCTATGATGAAATATTTAAGAAAAATTGGCGTCACAATTTTAGGCTTTTTTGTTGTTTTCATTGGCTTACTACTCATTGTATTGCCTGGACCTGCTGTGGTGATCATTCCTATGGGATTAGCTATATTAGCTACAGAATACCAATTTGCTCATCGATGGGTTAAAGCCTTTCAAAAGAAATTGTCGTCTTCTGCTCAGTACCTAGATAAAAAATTAGGGTTATAAAAGATTCAGATTGTTCTAGATAAAACCTCTAAATTTTGCGATCATTAACAAAATTAAGAATATTCTGGAGCGTCTTTTGTGACCACCCTATCTCAGTTAGAACCTATGAATGTCTGGGGACATTTTGAAAACATCTGTAAAATTCCGCGACCTTCTTACCAAGAACAAGGCGTTATTGATTATATTCGCAATTTTTCCAATAAGCTTGGATTAGAAAACGAAATAGATCCTGCGGGCAATATAATTGTTAGAAAGCCCGCCACTAAAGGTATGGAACAAAATAAAGGTATTATTATTCAAGGTCATATGGATATGGTTGCGCAAAAAACCAATGAGTCTCAGCATAATTTTGAGACCGATCCTATCGAAGCCTATATTGATGGTGAATGGGTAACGGCGAAAGGAACAACTTTAGGTTCAGACAATGGTATTGGCGTTGCTATGGCACTCGCAGTTTTAGAATCTGATAATATCCCACACCCAGCGATTGAATGTTTGTTCACGGTTAATGAAGAAAGTGGAATGAGTGGTGCTTTGGAATTACAACCGGGTTATTTTCAGGGTGAATGGCTGCTTAATATTGATACCGAGGAAGAAGGGGAGCTTTATGTGGGCTGTGCCGGTGGTCAGGATATCGTTATTGAATTCCCTATCACTACTATGGATGTCCCTAAAGATACGCAAACATTTCATTTGAATGTGAGCCATTTAAAAGGCGGTCATTCTGGGGTAGACATTCATACTGACCGTGCCAATGCCAATAAAATCACGAATGATTTCCTCATTGAAGCCTTAGCATTGGAAGATTTTTATGTGGCATCATTTAATGGGGGTAGCCTGAGAAATGCGATTCCGAGAGATGCTACAACCACCGTCTGTATTAGCCATGATAAAATTGAAGATTTTAAACATCTCGCCAATAATTTGATGCAGAGTTTCAGAGCGGGGTTGCAAGAAGACGATTCGAATCTTCAAATTCGCCTTGAACCCTGTGAAGCCGTTGCAAAGGTGATTTCCAAGGCTTCATTGCAACAATTTGTCGAGGCTATAGAAAAATGCCCGAATGGTGTTGATAGTTGGATAAAAGATCTGCCCGATGTAGTTGAAACATCTGATAATCTGGCAAAGATCACGTCTCATGAAGACCACATAACCATTGAAATTTCTGTACGCTCTTCGGTAGAAACTGAAAAAGATCGTTTGTCTGAATCTATCAAAGCCTTATTCGAAAAGTATCATGCTACAGCCACATTTGGTAATGGTTATCCAGGATGGAAACCCGATATGAATTCCAACTTATTAAAAATTTCTAAGGATATCTATCATGATGCTTTTGGAAAAATCCCTGAAGTTAAAGTTATCCACGCTGGGTTGGAATGTGGCGTTATTGGAGCCACTTACCCCAAATGGGAAATGATATCATTTGGTCCTACGATTGTGGATGCGCATTCTCCCGATGAAAGATGCAAAATTGATGACGTGGCAAAAGTTTGGCAGTATTTGAAAGCGATTTTGGCTAAAGTTCCTCAAAAAGCGCAGTCTTAAAATAAAAGACTATTTATCGGAGTTATAGTGATTTGACTCCGATAATAAAAGCGCTCCACCCTAAAACTCAATAAAAGAACATTAATCCTAAGCCAATGATAAGACCTGACCAGATAAGGACGACGGTACAATAGCCCATAATTTTCTGAATACCGATACCGGCTATACCCAGTAATGGCAATGCCCAAAAGGGCTGAATTAAATTAGTCCATGCATCGCCGAATGCAACCGCCATGGCTGCTTGAGAAAGTGGGACATTGAGAGCTTGTGCTGCGGGTATGACTATGGGCGCTTGGACGGCCCATTGGCCACCACCCGATGGGACGAAAAAATTTACAACCCCTGCACTCAAGAAAGTAAATAGTGGAAACGTTTGTGCATTGGATATGCTAACAAACCACTGCGACATATTTTCGGCTAAACCTGATTGCACCATCATTCCCATTATTCCTGCGTAGAGCGGGAACTGCAAAACGATGCCACTGACACTTTTAATCGCCTGCTCCATCGCATTAAGGTAGTTTCTTGGGCTTCCTTGTAACCAAAGTCCCAGCGAAAGCAACAACAGGTTAATATTATTTAGATTTAGGGTTCCTTGATGCTTAAATTGAATAACAAGATACCCCATACCTAACAGACCTAATAAGGTGGTTAATATAAAACTATGTTCTAATTTCTGAGCGGGCGTTAGATTCCCTTGGTTTTTAGAAAGCGCTTGTTTTTCTTGTGGGTTCAATAATAAAGGTTCAGATTCCTTCTCCGAAGGATTCATTAACATTAATAGTATCGGCAATGTGATGAAGAGTAACGCCACGATGGAAATGATCTGTGGGCTAAAAATGGTTTCCGAAACAGGTATCGGGTTTTGGTGAATAAGTTGCCCTAATTTATCATTGGAAGGTGATGCTATTTTTAAAGGAATGGAACCCGACAACCCCGCATGCCAAACAATAAATCCAGAATAAGCCGCAGCGACCAGTAGAGGGAAATGTACGCCTTTTGTTTTTGTGGCTATTTTTCTGGCAATAAGAGCGCCGACCACCAGACCAAATCCCCAATTTAACCAACTCGCAAAACAGGCTACAAGCGTGGTCAATACAATAGCTTTTCTAGGTGTATTTCCAAAATTTGCGATTCTATCTATGATAGATGCAACAGCATGGGTATTAGCTAAAATATGTCCAGTGACCAAAATGATGACCATTTGCATGGAGAAAGACAGTAAATTCCATATACCGTTACCCCAATATAGAGTCATTTCTTGGACAGATTGTTGCTCAAAAATTAAGCCACTTGAAAAGACAATAGCACTGAGGACGATCGCAAATACAAACGCATCAGGCATCCATTTTTGCATGATTTGAGAAAAAAAGCGGGCACTAGATTGCAACATAGTATTCTCTTTGAAGGTAAATATTATTATTAATTAATCAGATTCCAAATGACGCCATAAATACCAACTTGCAATAGAGCGGTAGGGACTCCAATTTTGTGAGCATTCTAACATTTTCTTTTTATCAGGTAAGGATTTTAAATTAAAAAGACTTTGTACCGCCTTTTTAAGACCTAAATCATCAACGGCAAAAATATCTTTATGCCCTAGAGCGAAAATTAAAAACATTTCAGCAGTCCAATTACCCACGCCTTTTAACTGGATTAATGTTTGTGCGGCTTCCTCAGGAGGCATTTTTTTTAAATCTTCAAATCTCAGTTCTTCATTGAAAACGGCCAAAGCAATGCCAATACAATAATGGGCTTTTGAGTTGGATAAGCCACAGGCTCTTAATGTGTCTACATTTGTCTGGGCCAATTTTTTTACATCTAAAAGACTGTTATTTTTGCTGATATTTTTGGCATTGCTAATATCTTTAAGTGAAAATTGCTGGGCAACTCGAGAATAAATAGTTTGCGCCGCTTTGGTAGAAAGTTGTTGAGAAGTAATGGATGCAATTAACGATGTGAAGGGATCAGAAAGCCAGGGTTTAAAAGTGGGTACGCCAAATTCCGCAATGAGTTTGGCCATCATTTCATCTTGATTAGACAGCTTTTGTGTCAATTTTTTTATTGAGGATAATGATTGAATCATTTTAAAAGGCCTTAATTTTTTCCAATTAAAATACAGGGTAGAGGATTGGATTACTACCCCTTAACTGGAGAAAGTCTCCCGGTAGATAGATTGACGGATCCCTGTGTCAGGAGAGTTAAAGTACAAATAGCCCTGATGAATATCACCTAAATAAGTGATATGAATGGCAAAAAACTAGTAAAAATACCCTTTTCCGGTAATTCACGGCAAACTTTTTCGAAGGTAAGATAGATCTAACTTAGTATAGGATTTATTAAATCCAAAGTGAAAAAGGAAACTTCTCATGAATACATTAATAAGAAACACCTCAACTAGACACCCTGACCGACGGGTTATATTCAAAATAATCATAGTTAGCCTGTTGTCTTTCCTAACTTGGCAAAACGCTATGGCGGCCACCTTTAAAAAAGTGCCCATCAAACCCCTTATCTCGAATAACAAGTTAACCAGACCCATTAGTATTCGAAACCCTTCCCAAAATAGCCAATGTCCAAAACTAGAAATCCGTTCACTGCGTATCAAAAGGGTGGATCATTATAATGAAAACTACCTGATTTATCTCTCTGGTTTTGTAACAAATGTCGGAGGTGCCGATTTTCCTTCGAGATCAAGAAATAACAAGGTGATTTTTAGTGCCAGCGGAGTTACTTCTTCATCGTTTCCTTTTGGTGCTATTAGGAAAGGTCAAGCGGTTGCTTTTGAAGGACTTCTTAGAGGTAATATGGGTGGTGAGTTTACTCCAGATATTCATGTGAAATTACAAATCGCTCCAAACAAATACAAATATCCAGCAAGTTCCTGTAGACCTGCATTGTCTGGGTATAAGGTATATTCTCAACGAGAAATAATCATCCCCAGAAAAGAAATTAACCGTGCTATTGCCAAATACCATCGTAGTAACCCTAAAGCACAAAAAGCGGATCTTGTTTTGGTGGGAGCGGGTTATGTAGAGCACGGCAAACCTTTAGCTGTATTTGAAATCAAAAATCAAGGTGGTGCAGATGCAGGAGCTAGCGTTTTAAAGATGACTTGTAAAAGAGTGGGGTTCACAGGCAAAAAAGGTTTTGGATGCCCTAGAGCTATAGAAAAACTCCCATATAATGTAGCGTCTCGGGGCTATCTCATTAATGTACCGGCTATTAGAGCGGGGCAACTTTATCGTTTGTTTGTACCCCTACACAAAAAAGTGAAATGGAAAAAAGGACGCTATCATTTTACCTACTTGTTAGATGCTAAACGAGCTGTGCTGGAAAGCAATGAACGTAATAATCGTCAATCTAGGACTATCAATAAGTAATGAGAACCCACTTAACATAGCCCCGTTTGAGAAAAAAATATAACGACCCTAGCTAATGATGTTTGTTGTTACATGACTCATCGCTAGGGTCTATACCTTAACAATGTTTGGGACGCACTAGAAGATGATCCCACCAAGCGAGAGAACTTGAAAATACGCTCTCATTTAATGATTGAGATTAACGCTAAGATTGATGAGGGTAGGGAAACTCAAAAAAATCTAGCGTTGACACTAGAAACTACCCAACCAAGAGTATCAGCACTGCGTAAAAATAGAATCAACGAATTTCGCTTAGATATGCTAGTTGATTTTGCTATACGACTGGGTATGCACGTCTCACTTGAAGTGGCGGCTTAATGGGCATTGTCAACTTAACTTCTTCAATTTAAATAATAAGCGCCAAATCGGAAAAAACGGGTGATTTCTTGAGTTACCCAATAAGAGTTATATTCCATTATTTTTTAAGGTGATTTCATCGCGGAGTTAAAAAATAGATGAACCGTGCTGATA
>Ga0114934_10003194_pt1 | contig 10272 bp, 9 predicted proteins | sample 4SBtaG_2_FD_99695 | JGI IMG/M metagenome (GOLD analysis project Ga0114934, IMG submission 99695) | Deep subsurface microbial communities from Kolumbo volcano to uncover new lineages of life (NeLLi) - 4SBTROV10_white metaG | ecosystem: Environmental > Aquatic > Marine > Volcanic ...
TGACTATGGCTCCTTGTTTTCAAAACAATTTAATTCAACCCAAATTGTCTTAAAATGTGAAAATCAAAATGAGTCAAAACAAGGTAATTATTTTATTGCTTCAAGAAAAGTTTCACCTAAATACCATCTTCAAAAAGCAAGAATTAAATTTACATTACCTTCAAATGCTTCTATTATCTCTTCCTCTGGCTTGTTTATTAATCAATCTGTTTATGTTGAAAATTTAAACCAAAGCCAAATGATTTTTGTAATTTATTCCCTGCAAAACAATGAGGTTAATAACTCTTTTCCTTTAACCCCAAATGATTCTAATTTTGTTAATGATTCTTTTTTTAATCCAATTAACATGAGCACTTTTTTAAAAAATAACTTAAACAAATCAAATTTTTTAAATCAATCACAGGATTTTGATTTTTTAAAATTTAAGGATAATGAATCCTTAAATTCTTTTCATAATGATAAGTATAACGACTCACCTTCCTTTGCTTTTGAAAAAAATAACAAAAAAACAAATTCCCTTAATCCTAATTCCTCTGATTTAGTTAATTTAAATTCTCTTCTTTTTGCTTATAAAAAAGCAGTTGATGATGAAGTTCAAATTAAACATAACAAAACAATTAGCAATTTTTCTTATTATCAAAAACAAGTTAATTCCTTAACTGGTTTAAGTATTCAAGAATTTAATTTAAAATCTTCTTTTATTAAACTTGATTTAAAACAAAAAATTAATTTACTTAAAAACCAAGCTGAACAAGATTATAATTTAGCAATCAGTAAGGGGGATAATGAATTTTTAAAAAGAAGCAAATTCTGGTTTGATAAAGGCTATTACACTCGTTCAATTATTTACTCTAATTTTGCTTTAAACTTACTTGAAAAAAACAATCCTGAATGGGTGTTCTTAATTGCTTTCTTAGTCATTGTTTTTAGCTCTTATCTTGCCTTACGTAAGGATGAAAATAAAATACAGAAAAAAATAAAGAGAAAACTTTATTCATTTGATTAAAAAAAAGCATTAGAGGTAACTTGAAAAATCAACTTTATCTCCTTGTGAAGTACCATAAATTATTTTCAAAGCCATGTCAAAAGTTTCTTTTTTTGTTTTATTTGTCGTGTCTATCTCATAAACTGCTTTGAAATTCTCCTCTGATTTTTGAGTACAATAATCAAGAGCCTCTGCTTCAACATTTTCTTTTATTTTTTTAGGTTTATATCCTCTTTCTTTTAATCTTTTCCTAAGTTCCTTAGGGTCTGTCCTAAGCACAATAACAAATGAATTTCTTAATTTAAATTCACAAGCAAGATGTCCGTCAATAATCCCTTGTTCCTGATTTAATTTTTTTCTCAATTCCTCCATTCTTGGGACTATTGTGCCATCTTTTTTTGTTTTTTCAATTAATTCAGGATTTTCTTTTAAATAATCAGTAATATGGATAACTCTTGTTTTAAAATAATCTCCTATTTTATCAGCTAAAGTTGTTTTTCCTGTTCCAGGAGTGCCTGTTATAATTATCTTTTCATACATGCTTTTTTTTTAATCAAGGTTTGTTTAAAAACCTTCACCATTTGGTTTTTTATATCTTCTTTCTGTTATTTAATTTAGAATAATTTGAGGTGAAAAGATAATGGTTAAATTTAAACCACATTGCAGGCAATGTTTTATTGAAAAAGGAATAACAATATTATTAGAAGAAAGAAATGGAGAATTAGTTTGTCCTATTAATTCTAATCATAAATACAAAGATGATGTTCAAGTTGCTTAAAAAAATCCTTCTTTTTTTTAAACAACAGCTACTTTTTTTTCTTTTATTATATCTTGTTTCCACTTAACTGCTAATATTGAAAAAATAATAGGAATTAGGAAAGTAAAAATAATACTTGAAGCAATTATAATAGAATAAAGCCCTACATTAATGACTGCATTTTTATAAAGAATTCTTATTATAATCAAACTAGTACTGAACCTAACTGATAAACCAATACCCATCAAGGTGGCTTGTTTTACTCCCATCTCTTTAATACCAATTAACCAGCTTCCGATTAATTTAGCTAAACTAGATACAATAACAATAAGTAAAATCAATAAAGGAGAAGATAGCAAAGTATTTATGTCCATTGAAATTCCAATTTGCAGGAAGAATATTGGCGCAAAAAACCCATAGCATAATGTTTTAATTTCACTTTCAATTGCCTGAAGCCGTTCAGGTGGAACAAATGTTTTAATTGAAAGTCCAGCAAGCAAAGCGCCAATAGCTAAAGCATCTGCATATTCTCCAACTCCTAAGAACAGGAAGAAAATAAATAAAGTGAATAAAAAAAGAGTTTCAATGCTTTTAAAATTAAATCTTTGTTCTTCTTTTCTAAATTTCCTTAAGCCATAAGCAAGCAGAGATAAAAAAGTTAATGAAATCAAGATTGTTAAGATATTTCCAGTTGAATTTTTAAGTGGCGAAGCAATAAGAGGGATAATCAAAATTAAAGTAAATATTTCAAAAAGGTCATCCAGCACACCTATTCCAATAATACTCTGCCCGAGTTTCGTATTAACTATCTTAAATTCATCAAGAATAGGTATTAAAATTGCTTCTCCTACTGTTGAAAAAGATAAAGCAATAACAAAGGAAACAAACAAGCTTAAATGAAAAAAGTAGTAAATTAGCACTATTAAAAATAAGGTGGAGAAAAGGGTTATAAAAATAGTTCCTTTGATGATGAACTTGCCTAATTTTTTAAATTCTTTTACATCTACTTCAAGCCCAATAACAAACAGTAAGAAGTACATGCCAAGTTGAGCTAGGAAATTAAATGTATTGCTTGAAGTAATTGCTTCAAAAGGATTTTTTATTGCCAGAAAAAAACCAATGATTAATGCTGAAAAAATCCAAGGGACTTTTATTTTTTCAAATAATTTACCAATTAAAAAAATAAGCAGAAAAGAAATACTTAGAAACAAGTAAAAGTTTAACATAATCATCAATAATGCTTTTGTTATTTATAACCTTTTTTTAAGGGTAATCTCTTTCAGGTGTTCTTGGAAAAGCAATCGCATCCTTAATATTATCCAAGCCACATAACCACATTACTACTCTTTCAACACCTAAACCAAAACCAGAATGAGGCACGCTACCATACCTTCTAGTATCCAAATAAAACTTGTATTTGTCAATACTTTCTCCTTGTTCTTTTAATTTTTTTTCAAGCACTTCTATTCTTTCTTCTCTTTCACTTCCACCTATTATTTCCCCTACCCCTTTTACAAGCATGTCAAAACCAAGTACTTTTGAATTATCTTCTTCTGATTCTTTCATGTAAAAAGCTTTAATTTCTTTAGGATAATGAGTTACTATTAATGGTTTTTCATATAATTCTGTCAATTTTCTTTCTTCAAGTGTTCTTAAATCCTTTCCATAGGGCACGTTCATTCCAAGTTCTTTTAACTTAGTTAATGCGTCATCATAAGTTATTTTTGGAAAAGGAGGAGTAATTTTTTTCAAATCTTCTTTTTTTCTTCCAAGTATTCTAAGCTCTTTTTCATTTTCATTAGCTACTTTTTGACAAATAAAACTAATTAATTCTTCTGCTTCTTCTTGTAATTCTTTAAATTTCATCCAAGCAACTTCCATTTCAGCATGCCAATACTCAGTTAAGTGTCTTGAAGTGCTTGATTTTTCAGCTCTAAAACTAGGAGCAATAGTGTAAATTTTTTCTAAACTAAAAATAGCTGCTTCAGCATACAACTGCCACGTTTGACTTAAGTAACTTTTTTTACCAAAATAATTAACTTCAAATAAAGTGCTTCCACCTTCACCTGCAGCTGGTGTAAAAATAGGTGATTGAAATTCATAATAACCTTTTTGTCTGAAAAAATCATCAATTGCTCTAAAAACACTGCTTCTAATCTTAAGCACTGCAGTCATTTTTTGAGAACGTAACCACAAATGCCTCTCATCAAGCAGGAACTCATCTGACTGGTCCTTAGTTATGGGAAACCTTTCAGCTAAATTAATTACTTCAATACCCGTTGCTTTTAATTCAAAACCACCTGGAGCTCTTTCATCTTTACTCACAACCCCAGTTATTGCACATGATGATTCTCTGCTTATTGAACTTGCTTTTTCAAAACCGTTGCTGTCTTCTTTGAAAGTGCATTGAATTACTCCTGTTGAGTCACGTAACACAACAAAAGCCATTTTTTTACCTGCTCTTTGCCTATAAACCCAACCTCTAACTTTAACTAATTTTCCCTCATAATCCTGTGCTTTTGAAATTTGAATTAACTCACTCATTTACAAAACCTCTTTATCCCTTTTTTTATAAAAAATAATTTAAATAACTTCCCTTATATTACAAATAACAATAAAATAGTTTAAATAATCTTCTTTACATTACAAATAATAATGAAATGGAATAAAAACCAAATAATTAACTTACTTGAAAAAGCAAGCGAATCAAACGTGGATTTTGAATTAACAGACGAGCAAATAGCAGAATTTTTTACAATAAAAGAACAACCTCACTCTGACTTAGGATTGCTTGTTAAAAAAAAAGTAACAACAGCAATTGAAAACAATTACAACAAAAAAGCACCTTATAGGATTAAGGTTTTTGAAAAACAATGGCCTGAGAACAAAATTGAAATATACTTATTTTCAAACGAAGAATTATTATGTGGCAAGAATATTTTAAATTCTATTTACGTGTTTAAAGGTAATTTGTTTTCAATTCCTCCTTATTCTCAGGAGTATCAGAATGTTTTAAAAAAAGGAGTGAAAATCTTTTCATTTGTTGAATTATTATCTTCTCTTATTGGTTCTCGTTTTGAGTCACTTCAAAGTGATTATGAAATTGTTGAAATGAAACAAGTAAATAACTTAGAAGAAGCAAACATAACAATACCTAATTTTTTAAAAAAATGGTTCAAAAACAATAACAAAGAAACAAGTTTAAACTCAACAATAAACTGCAAAGCAGAAATAAAAATAGAAGAATAAACTGCAAAGTAGAAATAAAAATAGAAGAATAAAAAAAAGTTTTTTAACATGAAACATTTAATTTTGAAGAACTAGGAATTAAATTGTTTTAATTTATTTTTAATGTGAAAGGATGCCTAATAAAAAATAAACAATAAGAAAGGAGATAACTCCTAAAATTGCCCCAATCCAACATTTTGTTCTTTCTTTTCTTACTTTAATTCTTAAAAGCCCATAAACTCCTGAAATTATTGCTATTAAGAAAAAACCAGGGACTATAAATCCAAAAATTCCTGTCCATAAAGATAAATCTGCAATTGTTTCATCTTTCCTTTAATCACTTTAGTCTGATAGAGTCGAGGTTACGAGGGGCGCTTGCTTCTACTTTGAATTTGTAAGCAATTGAACGAGCAAGATTAACACATTTTTTATCTTCCCCGTGAACTGTTAATACTCTTTCAGGACGAGGGCTTAATTTTTTAAAGTAACCTAGTAATTGGTTTAAGTCAGCGTGTCCTGAAAAACCTTGAATAGTATAAACCTGTGCGTTGATTTTATATTGTTGTGCTTTGCCGTTGTTTTCAAGTACTACTTCTTTTGCTCCTTTTTGAATTTTTCTTCCAAGACTCCCTTCTCCTTGATAACCTACGAATATGATAGCGTTTTTTTCATTGTCACTGATTTCTTTAAAGTAGTCAATTACTGGGCCTCCATTCATCATTCCAGCTGGAGCTAAAATAACTGCTCTTCCATCTTGTGCTACTTGTTTTCTTTGTTTAGGGTCAACGTTTTGGAAGATGTTTGAATCAAAAGGAGAGTTATTATGAAGCATTCTTCTTTGAAGTGATTTTTTTAAGTATTCAGGGTAAGTTGAGTGTATTGCTGATGCTTCTCTTGTCATTCCATCAAGATAAACTGGTACGTCCCAATCTCCTTTTTGTCGAGCGTAGTTTTCAATAACCATCATTACTTCTTGTGCTCTTCCAATTGCAAATGAAGGTATTAGTACTGTGCCGTTGTTTTCTGTTATTTTTTTTATTACTTCTATTAATTTTTTTTCAGCTACGTATCTTGGTTGCTGTACATCCTGTGGCCCACCATAAGTTGATTCCATTACAACTGTTTCTAATCTTGGGTACCTGGTTTCAGCTGATTCAAATAATTCAGTGTAACCAAATTTAATGTCTCCTGTGAACATTAAGTTATGTGCTCCTTCTCCAATGTGTAAGTGGACTGTTGAGCTTCCTAGAATGTGTCCGGCGTTATGTAGTGTTAATCTTATGTCAGGTGTGATGTCTGTTACTTCATTATATTCTCTTGGTATGCAGTGTTTGATTTCTTCTTTGATGTCTTTTTCTGAGTATAATGGTGTTTTAGCGTTTTTTGCTAATACGTTTATGTAATCTTTTTGTAGGAGAGTCATTACGTCTCTTGTTGCAGGCGTGCAGTAAACAGGCCCGTCATAACCATATTGGAATAGGTAAGGTAAGAATCCAGAGTGGTCCAAGTGCCCGTGTGTGATTACTACTGCGTCAAGTTCTTCTAGTGAAAAGTTTACTGATGATAAGTAAGGGAAAGCATTTTCTGTTGAAGCAACTGATACTCCGCAGTCGACAAGTATTTTACTTTCAGGGGTTTCTAATAATGTTGCTGAACGTCCAACTTCTCTCCATCCTCCTAATCCAGTGATTCTAATCCAGTCAGTTGGTTTAGGGTTGTCTCTGTAAATTCTTTTTCCTGTCCTTTTAAGTATTTTTTTTCTGTCTTTTGCTTCTTTAACTAAAGTGTCTCTTATTGCTTTAACTAATGGTGATGAAGTAGTTGGTTTTCTAAGTAGTTTAGGAGTCCATCCTATTTCTTTTGTTATTTTTTTAAGAGTGTCTCCATGATGTCCTATTACTAATCCTAGTTTTTCTGCTTCAATATTAACTTCGCAGAATTCAGGGTTGAAATTAATTGATGAAATATTTGCTTCTTGTGGCACTATTTCTTTTATTTTTTCAAGTGCTTGTTCAGGTGGGAGTAATTGTGAGGGTTCTGAACGTAGGACAAATCTTTTTTTTAATTGAGAAGCAAGTTTTTTAATTAATGTATCTTCATCTATGAATTTTGCTATGTTTGCCGTGTAAATAATTATATCAGGGCCTTCTAGTTCAAGTTTTGTTACCATGCATTCTTCTGGTAGTATTTCTTTTACTTTTTTTTCCATTTCTTTTAAAAATTGCGTCAATTAATTCACCTTTTTTTTAAGGGGAGATTTTTTTTCTTTTCTATTTTTTTTTAAAAAAATTTTTTTAAAATTAGAACCTTTATTCAAGTTTTTTGATTTCTTTTTCATCTAAGAATTCTAATCCTTTTTTTGTTATTGTTGCTATCATTAAACCTTTTCCACCTGAGTAAATGTCTCTTTTTGCAGCTGATTTAAGTGCTTTTACTGCTATTGGGAGGTTTTCTTTTATTGTTCTTCCTTCTTTGAAATGGTCTTCAAGTACTCCGTAAGCAATTGGTGAACCGCTTCCTGTTGAAGTCATTTTTTCAGGGGATAATCCTCCTGCTGCGTCAAGTGAAAATAAGTGAGGTTCGTCATCATAACCTGCTAAGATTAATTGAACCCAATAAGGGAAGTATTTGTTGTTTTGTAATATGTTTGCTAGCAATGAAGCTGCTGATTCAACTGGTATTTTTTTTCTTCTTTGAATTTTATATAAGGCTGTTTCTGCCTGCATTATTTTCACTAACCTTTGAGCGTCTCCAACCATTCCAGCTACAGTCATTCCAATATGTTCTGTTATTTTGTATACTTTTTGTGTTTCTGGGTTTGCGACTAATGAGCCCATTGTTGCTTTTTGTTCAGCTGCTATTATTACTCCATCTGAGCATAGTAATCCAACTGTTGTTGTTCCTTTTTTTAATTCTTTTTCATCCATTTAATCAGCTCCGAAAATTAATTTAATTTTATATTTTTAATGAATTTTTTCTTTTTAAAAAATAAGCATTATTTTTTCTTTTGAAAAAATAAGAATTATTTTTTCTTTTGAAAAAATAAGAATTATTTTTTCTTTTGAAAAAATAAGCAGTAAGAATTTTTTTTTAATAGGGTGAGCTATTACTTATTTTCTTAGGATAGTTCTTATTTTTAAACTTATTGTTTCATGCCTTTTTTTAAAAAAATTGGTTTTTAGTTCTTTTTTTTATTGTTTTTGATTTTCTTTTTATTATTTTAATTGTTGTACTCTTTATTTTTTGTTTTTTTATTTTTTGTTGATACCCCTTTTTGTTTAATACTACCTTTTTGTTGATATTATTTTTTGTTTAATATCCCTCAATTATTTTAGTGCTTTTGTACTTAAGGTATCTTAATATTCTTCAATTATTTTAATATTCTTATATCCAAGTATGTTTTTAATTTGTTGTATTAAGAGTATTTTTCTTGACTGATAATCTTTCATTAAAGTTGATTGTTTTGAAACATTAATTTCAACTTCATCATTATTTATTTTTATTTTAGTGTTTTTTTCAAAAGGAAAAACTTGCTCAATTAATGCCTTTACTTTGTCTTCTTGGTTTTCTATTTCTTCTTCAAGTTTTATTTTAAAAATAAGTATTTTTCCAGCTAGTTCATGATTAAAATCTACTCTTACTCTGCCTCCACTAACTGATTGTATTCTTGCTGGTTTTCCTTCTAGTTCAAGTATCATTCCAGGTGTTGGATTAATTTTATTGTTTTTAAAAATTTGCAAAGGAACAAGTTTAATTAAGTCGCTTTTTCTTTCGCCATAAGCTTTTTCAGGGGGTATTTCAACTGTTTTTTCTTCCCCTACTTTCATTTTTTCAAGAACTTCTTCAAATCCCTTGATTAACTGGTTTTTTCCAAGAATCATTAAAACAGGCTTGTAATTAAACTGCGGGTTGTAAATTCCCTTTTCTTCAGCTGTTTTTTTATCATTAGTGTCAAATATTTTTCCAGTGTTTTTTTCTTTTCCAGTGTAAGTTACTTTTACAAATTTAATCATTTTTTCACAACCTCTTTTTTTATTTGTTTTACTTTAATAAACGCAAGTTTTAATAAGTGCTTTTTTTATTATTTTAAGCACTATTTATAACTTAGTGATTTTATTATGGAGTCAAATTCAAAAATGATAATCTTGGTTACTTTAATCATGCTTTTATCAGTCATTCCTATGGCTTTTTTAGGTAGTAATAAGCAAGTTCCTGTGCCTGATTTAAAAAATAATTCACTTGTTTTAACAGGTGATGGGGTTTTTCAAGCAAAAGTTATTAAATTAAACAATTATCTTTCTTTTGTCGGATTATCATACTCTAATGAGGATAAATTAATTAGGCAGATGATAAACAAGATTAATTATGTTAATTGCACTGTGAATTCAGCTGATTGTAAGGTAAAAGTAGGCTTGAATCCTTATGGGGCAGGGTACAGGGATGAAGTCATCATTAGGTTGAAAAATGAAAGTGATGCTAATTATGTTGGTTTTAGGTTAAGTTATAGGTTGAATTATTTGCTTGACACTTCTCCTTCTTATTTAACAAGTTATGCTTTAGTTCCTTCATCTGTTTTTTTAACAGGTTCAACTAAAATAGGAAATTTAACAGTTGTTGCTAAAAACATTTCCTCACTTGCTTATGTTAGTTATACTAATAATAAAGATAGTGTTATTAAAGTAAAATGTGACAAGGTTACTTATTCAAAACAAGGAATATTAATGAAAGCCCCATCTTGTATTGATACTCCTCAAAATTATGGAAATAAATTTGGTTTAGATTACTTTACAATAATTAAAAACACAAAACAATTCAATAAAACACTTGACTTGAACCTTTCATTTTCAAGTGCCTATTTCAAAGCATTAGGTAATTTTACTAATTCAAATATTAGTGATGAATTAAATTTTGCTGATGTTTCTTTATCTCCAGATAATCAATCAATAGAAGTGGTTACAAAAAATATTTCTAAGGTAAATGAAATAAAGCAAAAACTAAGTGCTTATAATATTACAAGAGAAGAAAAAACTGCTTTTGTTCAATTTCCTTCTTCAATTGAATTGGAAAACAAAACATACGAAGTTTTAACAACAAATGGAAAAATTGCTTTGAATTTTCCAATAAATCAACCAGAAGGAAGCCAAAAAGTAAAATTAAGAATAAATGTTTTGTTTGATGAAGTAGTAAAAATACAGGCACCAACAAAAGAATAAAAAATAATAATAAAAAATAACAATAAGAATAAAAAAATAAGAATAAAAAAATAAGAATAAAAAAATAAGAATAAAAAAATAAGAATAAA
>Ga0114934_10003195_pt1 | contig 10271 bp, 10 predicted proteins | sample 4SBtaG_2_FD_99695 | JGI IMG/M metagenome (GOLD analysis project Ga0114934, IMG submission 99695) | Deep subsurface microbial communities from Kolumbo volcano to uncover new lineages of life (NeLLi) - 4SBTROV10_white metaG | ecosystem: Environmental > Aquatic > Marine > Volcanic ...
TAACGTCAGTTACTGATTTCAATTTAGTTGTATCTATTTTATTCAAGTAATAATTACAAAACTTAAATATATACATCGAATCTTCAAGTAGTTGCAAATAATCATCTTTATTTTTTATTATTTGAATATCTGGAGAAATTCCAGCTCCTTGAAAAACAACTCTACCATGTTCAGTGTAAAATTTAGTTGTTGTATCAGTAAATGTTTTATGATTTTTATAGTCTATTTCTTGCACACATCTTCCGCTAGGAATGTAGTATTTTGCAACTGTAACTTTTAAATTTGAATTGTAACCAACATTATAAATTCTCTGAACCAAGCCTTTACCAAAAGATCTCTGTCCTATCAATACAGCTCTATCATAATCCTGTAATGCACCACTAACAATTTCAGATGCAGAAGCAGAATTATTATTAATCAAAATAACTATTGGTATTTCTAAATCAACAGGTTTTTGATTGGTCATATATGAATGATTGACGTCCTCAGACTTTCCTTTTGCTACAACGACCAACTTGTTTTGGGGTATAAATAAATTAACTATTTTAACTGCTTGATCCAGAAGTCCTCCCGGATTATCTCGCAAATCTATAATCAAGCCTTTTATTTTTTCCTTTTTCAGTTTATTCAATTCATTTGCAAATTCTGAAGCTGAAGTTTGAGAAAATTGTTCTAACCTGATATATCCAAAATCATCAATTTTTTTTGAAAATGTCACATTTTTCAAATCAACTTTTTGCCTCTGAACATCAAAGTCTAATAGTTCATCATTTCTTTTTATTTTTAAGTTCAAATATGTTCCTATATCTCCTTTCATTAAACTATTAAAACCTATATCATCAATTTCAGAAACATCAACTTTATTTACCTGTAAAATTTCATCACCGACTTTCACTCCTGCTTTGTCTGCATTAAAACCTTGAAAAACCGAAACAACATATATATGATTATTGACATACTGAGTTTCAATACCTATACCAATATAATTTGATTCGGTCAACAATCTGTATTCCTCAATCTTTGATTCAGAATAATATACAGTATAAGGGTCGAGTTCAGATAGCATTGCATCAATTGCATCAGTTATCAATTTTCTGGAATCAATATTATCAACATAATAATTTCTGAGTTGATTCATTATATTATGGAATATTTCCATATTTTTCAACAATTCAAAATCATCACCATCATCCCATAAAACAAAACTTGACGTAACTAGAAAAATGCTAAAAAATGTAATTAACAGAAACTTTTTCATTTTTTTAAGATTAAAATTTGTGGTAAAAATACAAACGATATTAGATTATTTGTTAATTTTGTAAAAATAAAATCAGTTTTTAAGATGAAAGAAAAATTTATGCAGAAAGCAATTGATTTGTCTATTGAAAGCGTCAAAAACGGAGGAGGTCCTTTTGGAGCTGTCATTGTAAAAGACGGAGAAATTATTGCTTCATCAACTAACAGCGTAACAAAAGATAATGATCCAACAGCCCATGCAGAAGTAAATGCAATTAGAAAAGCAGCTGCTAAACTTGGAAGATTTGATTTGTCAGATTGTGAAATATATTCTTCCTGCGAACCTTGCCCTATGTGTTTAGGTGCTATTTATTGGGCAAAAATCAATACACTTTATTTTGCTAACAATAAAAATGATGCAAAAAATATTGGATTTGATGATTCTTTTATTTATGAAGAAATTGAAAAACCTTATGAATTAAGAAAAATGAAAATAACCCAACTTATGAGAAATGAAGCATTAGTAGCATTTAAATTATGGGAACAAAAAGATGATAAAATAGAATATTAAAAAAAATTGAAATGATTAGAGTAGCACAATTACTATTAAGTTTATCAATACTTGTTTTTTTACACGAATTAGGTCACTTTACTTTGGCAAAATTATTTAAAACAAGAGTAGAAAAATTCTACTTATTTTTTAATCCTTGGTTTTCTATTTTTAAATTCAAAAAAGGAGATACAGAATACGGATTAGGCTGGTTGCCTCTTGGCGGATACGTTAAGATTTCAGGAATGATTGATGAATCAATGGACAAAGAACAAATGAAACAACCACCTCAACCGTGGGAATTCAGAACAAAAAAAGCATGGCAAAGATTACTAATATTGCTTGGTGGAGTTATTGTTAATTTCATACTTGCTTTTGTTATTTACATCTTTATGTCTTGGACTTGGGGAGATAATTATGTCTCTATCAATAAAGTTAACAATTACGGAATAAGTCCAGATTCTCTAGGCCTTGCATTAGGTCTTGATCAAGGAGACAAAATTATTAGCGTAAATGACAAAGAAATTAAAAGTTTTTCTGGTGTATATAAAGAATGGATAATTTCTTCTCCTCATAAATTGACTGTTGAAAGAAATAACAAAAAAATTGATTTGTACTTACAAGATGAGGATATTGCCAAAATTATTGACCACGGTATATTTTTTAATCCCGGAATTCCTGTGGAAGTAAAACAAATTATAGAAAATTCACCTGCCGAAAAAGCAGGAATTGACACAGGAACTAGAATTATTGCTATTGATTCTGTGAAAATAAATTACTTAGACGATTTTAAAGCTCAAGTAGATAGTTTTAAAAATCAAACTGTGAATATTTTAGCTCTAAAAAATTCAGATACACTAAAATATACCATAAATATTCCAGATAGTGCAAAGATAGGAATTTATATTGACCCTGATATTTATGATACAATTCACTACACTTTTGCAAAATCTATTCCTAGAGGAATTAACAAAACTTTTGAAGAAATAAGTAGCTACTGGAAACAACTTGGAATGATGGTTCGTCCCAAAACAAAAGCCTATAAATCTGTCGGAAGTTTTATTACAATAGGCAAATTATTTCCTAAAAAATGGGATTGGGAAAGATTTTGGTATATTACTGCATTACTTTCAATTATGCTTGCAATTTTAAACCTTTTACCAATTCCGGGACTTGACGGAGGACATGCTTTGTTTGTTTTAACAGAAATGATTACAGGTAAAAAACCAGGTGATAAATTTCTACAAAATGCACAAACAGTAGGTATGATTATTTTATTATTACTGATTGTTTATGCTTTTGGAAACGATATTATTAGAAATTTCTTTATAAATTAATTAGATAATAAAAAAACAGACACAAAATCTGTTGATTAAATAATAATATGATGAAAAAAATAGTTTTTATTTTAATATCAATAACATTTTTTTGGGGATGTAAAAACTCAAATAATTCTACACCGATAAAACCAAATCCATCTGGAAAAACAGGAGAAATAATTGTTATTATTCCAGACAAACAATGGGAAGGGAAAGTTGGTGATACTATTTTCTTTGCATTATCTAAACCTTTTGGTGTTTTGCCACAAGACGAACCATATTTTAACATTGTTCATCTACAAAAAAATGCTTTTAAAAATATCTTTAAAACTCATAGGAATATCATTTTTATTAATATAAGCAAAGATTACCCTGAACCCAAAATCAAGATAGAGCGAAATATATGGGCAAAATTACAATTAGTATATAGGTTTTATGCTCCTGATACTGCTGCTTTTTTTAAACTTTGGACAGAAAATATAGACGGAATAATGCAAAAAATTTATGACGAAGAATTATCTAGATATAGCTTATCATACAAAAAATCACTTAATGAAAAAGCCATTTCAAAAATTAAAGAAAATTTTGATATCAGTTTGCAAATTCCTGTAAACTACAATCTAGATGTATTAAAAGATCATTTCGCATGGATTTCAAATGAAACAAATGTTTCAAGTCAGGGCATTTTTATATACGATTATCCTTATGTAGATTCAAATACATTTACAACAGATTATATCATCAAAAAACGTGATATGATTACCAAGCTTAATGTTCCCGGACCAACAGAAGGTTCATATATGCAAACAGAAAAAAGAGTACCTTTCAAAGTTGAGCAAATGAATTTGAATGGAAATTATACTTATGTTATACGTGGATTATGGTACACTGAAAATTACTTTTTAGGTGGACCATTCGTAAGTTATTCTATACTTGATACAGCCCGCAACCGAGTAGTTACAGTAGAAGCATATATATACGCAGGAAAACAAGAGAAAAAACTATACGTTTGGCAAACAGAAGCTGTTTTGAGAAGTATAAAAATTTTGAAATAATGAATAAAATTGCAATTTTTGCTTCTGGCTCTGGTTCAAATGCAGAAAATATTGTTCTATATTTTAGAAATAAAAATATTGATATTGATTTCATCTTTCTTACAAATAACAAAAATGCATTTGTACTTGAGAGAGCAAAAAAACTAAATATCAAATCTTATTTATTTAATAAAAAAGAACTTAAAGAAGGAATAGTAAATAAAATTCTCGAAAATTTTAATCCTGATTTAATTGTTTTAGCTGGATTCTTATTATTAGTTCCCGAATCAATTATTTCTAAATATCCAAACAAAATAATAAATATTCATCCTGCACTCTTACCTAAATATGGCGGTAAAGGAATGTATGGAAATAATGTTCATAAAGCTGTTTTAGAAAATAAAGAAAAGATTAGCGGAATTACAATTCACTATGTAAATAATGAATACGACAAGGGAAATATTATTTTTCAAAAAGAATGCCCAATTAACGATGAAGATAATGTTGAAACATTAGCAAATAAAGTCCATAAATTAGAATACGATTATTTCCCTCAGACAATAGAAAAACTTTTAAACAAAATTTAATGCTTCTTGATAAAATCAAAAAATACAATGTATATTTAGCTTCTCAATCACCCAGAAGACATCTATTACTAGAACAAATGGGTATCAATTTCAATATTGCAACTAGCATTCAAGTAAACGAAAATTTTCCCGATATATTGAAAGCTGAAGAAATACCTATGTATTTGTCCGAAAAAAAGTCTGATGCATACAAAAGTCTATTAAAAGACAATAGATTGCTAATTACTGCTGACACTATAGTTTGGCAAAACAACAAAGTGCTTCCTAAACCATCAAACGAAGCTGAAGCTATAAAAATATTAAAATTATTATCAAATAATTTTCACGAAGTCATTACAGGCATAACTATCAGAACAGTAGACAAACTGAATACTTTTTATTGTTCAACTAAAGTATGGTTTAGAGCTATTAATCAAGAAGAAATCAATTATTATGTAAAAAATTTCAAGCCTTTTGATAAAGCAGGGGCTTATGGAATACAAGAATGGATAGGTATTTCAGCAATTGAAAAAATTGAAGGTTCATATTATAATATTATGGGACTTCCAACTCAAAAACTTTATGTCGTACTTGACAAATTTTTAGATTAAATCTGTAAAAAAATTATTAAAATTTTTTTATTCTTTATTTTTACTATCAACAAAAATTGTAACAGGACCGTCATTTTCCAGAATAATTTTCATATACGCTCCAAATTCTCCTGTTACAACTTTATTTTTAAATTCTGCTTTTATTAACTTTACAAATTGTTCATACAAAGGATTTGACAATTCAGGTTTAGCAGCTTTAATAAATGAAGGTCTATTCCCTTTCTTTGTGCTTGCATGAAGAGTAAATTGGCTAACAATCATTATTTCACCATCTATATCTTTTACAGATAAATTCATCTTGCCGGCTTCGTCAGAAAATATACGCATATTAATTATTTTTTGACTCATCCATTTCAAATCCTCAATTGAATCGATTTGCTCAAAACCCACTAAAAGCATTAAACCTCTTCCAATTGTAGAAAATTCTTTTTCGTTTATAAAAACACTTGCATAATTAACTCTTTGAATTATCGTTCTCATTAAAAAATATTTAATTTGTGCAACAAAATTAGAAATTATAATCTATAAAATAAAATACATATTATGAAATCTTTACTATTTATTTTTACAGTATTATTGCTGCCTTTGGCAATGTTAGGACAAGACACGACAACTTTAGTTAAAAAGAAAATTCCTTCAATTGAAATTAAAGACATCTACGGCAAACCATTTAATACTTCTGAAATTCAAAATGATGGCAAACCTATCATTATTGATTTTTGGGCTACTTGGTGCAAACCTTGTATCAAAGAACTTTTAACCTTAGATGAAAATTACGTAGACTGGCAAGATGAAACAGGTGTAAAAATATTTATAGTCTCAATCGATGAAGCTAGAAGTATGAATAGAGTTGCTCCTTTTGTAAATGGCAAAGGATGGGATTTTGAAGTTCTTCTAGATCCAAATTCTGATTTCAAAAGAGCAATGGGAGTTATTGATGTGCCACATACATTCATTATTGACGGAAACGGAAATATTGTGTATGAACATTCTGCTTTTTATGAAGGCGACGAAGAAGATTTGTATGAAGAGCTTTTGGAAATCTCAAAAAAAGAAGAATAGCATGAAAAAATTTTTCTTTTTATCATTTTTCGTTTTAGTTGCTTTTTATGCCAAATCTCAAAATAGTGGAAATATAAGCGGTAATTTCCAAGTAATTATGCAATCATATAATAATGATTCAATTATTGGAGCAACTCAACCAGCTGAAAAAGTAAGGTTAAATTCTTATGCAGACTTTTTGTATACAAATAAAAATTTTTCAGCAGGAATTAGATATGAAGGGTATTTTAATCCTTTGCTTGGATACAATCAAAAAAACGACGGATTTGGTTTTGCTTATCGTTTTGCACAATACAAACTTGAAAATCTAGATATTACTGTAGGCAACTTCTATGAACAATTCGGAAATGGACTCGTTTTGAGAAGTTATACAGACAAATACATTGGTTATGATAATGCCTTTGACGGAGTACGCCTTAAATATCAACCATTTACAGGTATGTATATAAAAGGATTGATAGGAACTCAAAGATACGTATTCAGCAAAACAAATCTTGGATATTCTCAAGTAATAAACAGAGGTCTGGTAAGAGGTGCAGATTTAGAACTGGATTTGAATCAGGCAATAAAAAAATTGAACGAATCTTCAACATTTATTCTGTTTGGAATGAACTATGTTAGCAAATACCAAAAAGCAGAAAATCAGTATGTAACAATAAATGATTCGACTTTTACTCTGAATTTACCTCAAAATACAGGAGCTTTTTCCACGCGATTGAATATTTCAAGAGGAATGTTTGGTTTTTCAGGTGAATTTGCTTACAAAGCCCAAGATCCTACGGCAGAGAATAATTATATTTACAAACCAGGTACAGCAACTTTCCTTAATTTTACTTTTTCCAAAAAAGGAATTGGATTGATTATCTCTGGCATCAGAATAGATAATTTTGGCTTTCGTTCTGACAGAAATGCAAGTCTTAGCGATTTGAACATTAACTATATTCCTGACATCACACGCAATCATATTTACGCTTTTGCTTCTATGTATCCTTTTGTTACACAAAACAATGGTGAGATGGGTATCTCTTCTGAGTTGACCTTTAAAATTAAAAAAGGTTCAAAAATAGGAGGAAAATACGGAATAGACTGCAGATTGAATTATTCGAGAATTCATAATATATATCAGAAACAAATAAACGAGCAAACTCCATTAAATCAATCAGGTACTGACGGATATATTACTGACTTTTTCAATATTAGCAAAGAATTATATTATCAAGATATAAATGTTCAAATTTTCAAAAAATTCTCCAAAACTTTCAAAATGACTCTTATTTATCAAAATGAAATTTTCAACTATGGAGTATTAAGAGGAGAGCCGGCAGAACCCAATGTTAATGCAAATATAGGCATTATTGATTTTACAATTAGATTGAACAAAAAGAATTACTTAAGATTTGAAACTGAAGCATTATTCTCAGAACAAGATATGGGAAGTTGGTTAATGGAAGAAGTAGAATATACTGTATCTCCACATTGGTTCTTTTCAGTTAATGATCAATTCAATTATAAAAATCCTGATGGAAAAGAAGCTCATTACTATATGGGAGCATTTGGTTTCAAAAACAACAATACTAGAATACAATTGAGTTACGGTAGACAAAGAGAAGGAGTTATATGTATTGGTGGAGTCTGTAGAGCAGTTCCTGCAACAAATGGATTTATGATGACTATTACTTCTTCATTCTAAAACTAAAGAAAAATGAAAAATTTTTTAAGCTTTATAATAATTTTATCTTCAATAATATTTATCAGCTCTTGCGACCAAATTAAAAAAATGGACAATACAGATTACTATGTTGAGGGTGTTAGTATAAATAATAATACTCAAAACACTGATAGTGTAAGTCGCAAAACCTTGTTAATTGATTTTACCGGAATAAGATGTGTAAATTGCCCAGAAGCTCATGAAATTATAAATCAAATTAAAACATTGCATCCTAATAGAGTAGTTGCAATAGCTTTTCACGGAACAAGTCTAGCATATCCTATAGCTCCATATAAAATTAATCTCAGGACAGACGAAGGTAACGATGTCATTTCTACTTTTGGAATAAATGCAATACCTACTGGACTAATAAACAACTTTGATAAAACAAAATTACAAGAAAGACAAACCTGGGCAGCTACTGTTGATACGAGCCTTGAGCAAAATCCAAGTGTAGAAATAAAAACATTCTATTGCTACAATTCATCAGAAAGAGAATTAAAGACAATTATTTTAGTTAGAGCATTAAAAAATATGCCTGATCAGAATATTCTAAGTGTTTATCTTTTGGAAGACAGTATAATAACCCGACAGGCAACTGTAGAAGAGCCGGGATATATCGAAAATTATGTTCAACTAAATGTATTCAGAAAAGGTATAACTAATGTTTGGGGAGAACAAGTTAGTGGCCTTTCTAAAACAGGTGATGTTATTACTAAAGAATATAGCATTATTTTGGATACAAGTTGGAATGAAAATAATTGCAAAATTGTTGCTTTTTTAAGAAATAACAGTAATTTTGTGCTTAATGCAGAAGAAAGCCAATATATTACCAAATATTAATTTTAAAAAAATATTAATAACAATAGCCATAAATATAATTATTCTAGTTGTTTTATGGCTATTATTTTTTAAATTATTAAGAAAAATTTATATTGTAGATTATATTTACGAACAAGGTATTTATTATTTTACAAAAATTCAACTAATATCTTCAAAAGTTATATTAAATTTACTTGGTTATAGTGTTGAAATATATGGAAAAACAATAAAAATTGTTCAATCAAATGGGGTATTACTTGATAGAGGTTGCCTTGGACGAAACACAATAGGTTTATTAATTGGATTTATTTTGGCACTTCCTGGGAAATTAAAGAATAAAATATGGTATTCTGCAATGGGATTAGTAATTTTTATTATTCTAAATGTTTTACGTATAACAGCTCTTGCCATAACACAATACTGCTGTCCTGAAAGACTTGATTTTAATCACCATTTTTTATTTAAAATAATTGTTTACGTAATAATTTTGATTCTTTGGATAATCTGGATAAACAAATACAGCGAGATAAAAAGTAAAAGTGAAAATTAAAAATAAAGGCTCTACCGGGACTCGAACCCGGATCAAAAGTTCCGGAAACTTTCGTTTTTCCCTTAAACTATAGAGCCGAAATAGCCCCACCAGGACTCGAACCTGGATTTAGAGTTTAGGAAACTCTCGTTCTATCCCTTGAACTATGAGGCCGAATAATACAAAACAAGCCTGAATCTTGCGATCCAGGCTTGGCTCTTCAGGTAGGACTTGAACCTACGACCCTCGGATTAACAGTCCGATGCTCTAACCAACTGAGCTACTGAAGAATTTTGTTTTCTATCTTTAAAATAGCGATGCAAAGATAATAGCATTTTTTTTATTTGCAAACTTTTTTAAAATTTTTTTTTAATACCCATTTTTTCTTTATTTGCAAAAAAACAAAATGAAATCCTTGTTAATTGTTGGATCTGTTGCTTTTGATCAAATTGAAACTCCTTTTGATAAAACAGATAAAATTATTGGAGGTGCAGGAACATACATATCTTTAGCAGCATCTGTATTTAATATAAAACGCAGTATTGTATCTGTTGTTGGTTATGATTTTCCGGCTGAATTCTTAAAAACCCTTAGCGATAAAAATATTGATATTGAAGGAATAAAGATATTACAAAATGACAAAACTTTCTTCTGGGCTGGAAGATACCTTGAAAATATGAATCATCGCCAAACAATTACAACTGAACTAAATGCTTTAGGAAAATTCTCGCCCGTATTACCTGAAAAATACAAAAATCCAGATGTATTAATGCTTGGTAATCTTACCCCTGTAATTCAACAAGAGGTTATAAAGCAGCTTAAAAACAGACCTAA
>Ga0114934_10003198_pt1 | contig 10269 bp, 10 predicted proteins | sample 4SBtaG_2_FD_99695 | JGI IMG/M metagenome (GOLD analysis project Ga0114934, IMG submission 99695) | Deep subsurface microbial communities from Kolumbo volcano to uncover new lineages of life (NeLLi) - 4SBTROV10_white metaG | ecosystem: Environmental > Aquatic > Marine > Volcanic ...
GAAGGGGGTAGAGCTGAAGAATGTCCGCTGTAACCACCTCTTGGAACTCCGTTATGAGCTGCGTAAAGCCAAGGAGCGGTTGCGCCACCGAACCGATGCCATCCGCGGATGCATCCGACAAGCTGGCTACATACTTTAGCTGATTAGGCTGAGATCAGTAGTCCACCTCCTCCGCAATATCCCGGTTCGAGAATTGATGAAAGCCCTTGAAAGAGACGGTTTTTTATTAGAGAGGATCTCTCGGACAGAAGGCCACATCTATCGCCATCCAGATGGAAGGATGGCATTACTCCATTACCATCGAGGAAGTGATACCCTAACCAGAAAGACCCTTAAGACGTTTTTGGAATCAACCGGTTCGACAAAGAAAGATCTTAAGGGATTAAATTAAAGGCATCTATAACGCCTGTTTTTTATATTCAGGATTGCTCAGCCTCCGGCTTCCCAACCCCCATTCGGGCCAGCGAGGGAGATTTTTGCTTCACCTAGGATCATCGGATACAATGGATTTTAGACCCTCGATTCAGGGAGGTGAACCACACGGCCCAGTCAAAAACCCCAATCAGAGGGGGCTTTTGATTGAGCTAATCCAAACGCTGTCCGACTTCGTTGAGGGAATGGACAGGAAGATTAGTTATGATCAAGGTCCACGTCGGTACCCAGAACCCGGTGAAGGCCGAGGCGGTCAAGAGCATCTTCTCTCGCGCCTATGGCAAGGTCAAGGTCGAGCTGGTGGAGGTCGATCCCGGCGTCCCAGATGAGCCCTTCGGGGAGGAGATCGCCCGGGGCGCGGTCCGCCGCGCCCGCCAGGCTTTAAAAGATGCGGACTTCGGCGTGGGGATCGAGGCGGGGCTCGTCTGGAACGGAACGCTGAAGATATATTTCGACGTCCAGTTCTGCGCAATCATCGACCGGCAGGGCAAGTTGACCGTGGGCCACGGCCCGGGGTTCGTCTATCCCCCTCAAGTAATTGAAGAAGTCAAGCGCGGCCGGGCGGTCGGCGAGGTGATGAGTGAGCTGACGGGCATCCCCGAGATCGGGCGGCGGGAGGGCTCGGTGGGATATCTCTCCAGGGGATTATTGACTAGAAGAGAGTTGACAGAGCAGGCAGTCCTCGCCGCGCTGATCCCCAGGATCAGGCTGGAACTCTACTAAAACTCTTCCCCCTTAATGGGGAAGGGGGGATGAGGGTGATCGCGATCCCCCTCACCTTGCTCCTCTCCCCCCAGGGGAGAGGAGGTTTACCTTCGGAGCATGGTTAACGCAACACTAAGAAGGAGCCTCGATCTTCTGTAGGGCCCCCTCAATCTCCTTGCGGACCGGCACCCCGCCGGGGATGCACCTATCGGGCGGGGCCTCTCCGGCGGCGAGGGCTTCGGCGTAGCCCTCGCAGCTCTCATAGCCACAGGCCCCGCAGTCGAACCCCGGCAGGACCTCTCTGACCCTCAGGCTGAGGAGGACCCGCTCCACGCCCTGCCTCACCGGCTCCCCGCCGGGGATGCACCTATCGGGCGGGGCCTCTCCGGCGGCGAGGGCCTCGGCATAGTCCTCACAAGCTTCATAGCCGCAGGCCCCACAGCCGAAGCCCGGCAGGTGCCTCCTGATGAGCTGGGCCGCGGGCGAGAGCTTCCTGACCTCCTCCTCCGCGACCTCCCCGACCGCTGGCCAGGAGGAGACGAGCGGGGCGAAGAGCTCGATTACTAAATCATTTTTGACTTGAGTCTGGCAAGAGAGGACCCAGCCCTCCTTCCGCAGATCCCCCTTGAGCGGGCCGAGCTGCGCCGCGGTCGGCTCCTCCAGCCCCTCGATGATCTTCACCCGGCAGGTCCCGCAGACCCCCTGGCCGCCGCAGGCGGCCATCAGCCCGTAGCCCGCTGCCTTGAGGGCCTCCAGCAGATTGGCCCCCCACTCCACCGTCAGCTCGTTCCCATCGTTGGCGACCTTGACCTTGAACTCCTGCTCCACCTTGAGCAGGCGGCTGACCAGGGCCAGGATCGCCCCGACGAAGATTGCCAGCCCGCCTAGGGCCGCGATGGGGATGAGGAAGTTCATCCGCTCTCCTTCTTCAGGACCTTCCTCAGTCGCGCGATGTTCTCATTGAGGATGTCGCGGACGGCGGTCGAGGTGAAGGTCGCCCCGGTGATCGCCTCGAACTCATTGGGCTTCTCTGGCTTGACATATTTGACGAAGCTGATCTCGGGCTCAGTCTTGAGGCCCTTGAACTGCTCTTTAAAGGCGGGTTCGAGGATCCGCCCGCCGAGCCCCGGAGTGTCGCCACACTCCAGGATCTCGATCCCTAAGATCTCTTGCAGGTCGGGGGAGAGACCCGCCACCAGATCGACGATCCCCTGAAAGCCGCCGCCGCTGGCGCGGAAGGCATATCCCACGAGCTGGCCATCACGATAGCCCTCGTAGATTGTCATCCCCTCCTGCTGGACGACCTTGATCTGCTCCCTGAAGCGGCGTTCGTAGTCTCCACTGGTGGGGAAGCCGAGGACCGTCAGGACCCCCTGGTAGAGCTTCTCCCGCATGTTCCGCTCGATCGTCGGCTTGGTGATCTGGTTCACCGCGGCGAGCACCGCGGCGAAGACGACCGCCACCAGGGTCAGCACCAGGACCAGTCTCAAAGAGTTTGAGTTATTCAACCCTTACCCCTTTCACCCCCCGGGGGAGCGTCAGCCGGTCGAGCAGTGGAGTGAACATGTTTCCAATCAGGATGGCGAACATCACGCCCTCGGCAAAGCCGGTGAAGGAGCGGATGGCGACGGTCAAAAGACCTAGAATAACGGCGAAGGCCCATCGCCCCTTGGTTGTGATCGGCGAGGTTACCGGGTCGGTGGCCATGAAAAAAGCTCCTAGCAGGAGACCCCCGGCGAGGATCTGGAAGACCGGCCCGGGGAACTTATCCGGCGCGATCGCCCAAAGCAGCCAGGAGAAGAGCCCCAGGCTCCCGACATATCCCAGAGGGACACGCCAGTCGATCGTCCTGGTCAGAATCAAGAAGAGCCCGCCGAGGATCAATAGTAAAGCCGAGGTCTCGCCGAGAGAACCGGCGGTATTCCCCCAAAGCAATTTTAACCAACTGGTAGTGACGTGGTCGAACTTCATCTGCATCAACGGCGTCGCCTTAGTGAGCGCATCGGCCGCGGGGGCATAATGAAGAAAACCGCCGAAGCCTCTCTCAAAGGGCTCAAACCAGTAATTGGTCATCTGGACGGGGAAGGCGAAGGCTAAAAAAGCCCGGCCGACCAGGGCGGGATTAAAAACATTGTAGCCCGTCCCGCCGAAGAGCTCCTTCCCCACGGCCACGCCGATGATTACTCCCAAAGCGACCATCCACAGCGGGAGGGTCGGGGGGAGCGTCAGCGGGTATAGAATGCCTGTAACCAAGAGCCCCTCAGTGATCTCGATACGGCGGACGGCGCAGAATGTCAACTCTGTTAAGGCACCGAAGAAGTAGGAGACCGCTATGATCGCCAGTGCCCGCCAGCCGTAGAAGTAGATCGCGGCCAGTGCCGCGGGGAGGAGGGCGAGAATGGGCATGACCATGTAGCGCTGCATCCCCAGGGAGTCGCGCAGGAAGGGGACCTCCTGTGCCGTGCGGTAGCTGCTCCCGAAGAGCGACTCCCGCGTCCCCGCAACGATGACCTTCAGGCGAGAGCCCTCTCTCATCTGCTCCAGGGCCCTCGTGAAGAGCCGATCGACCCGCTCGCTCACCCTCATCCCTTCGCCTCCCAGATCTTCCGCTTCCCCGCGCGGATCTGCTCCAGCAGGGGAATCTTCGCGGGACAGACATAAGCGCAGAGCCCGCACTCGATGCAGGAAAAAATATTTAACTCCTCAGCCTCATCCAACAGATCGTGGGCCGCATACTCTCCCAGGAGAGCCGGGGCGAGCCCCTGGGGACAGGCATCGAGACAGAAGCCGCACTTGACGCACGGCCGTTCTGGCCCGTGGAGGCCGAAGTCGGCCCTTTTAGGGAGCCAGGGGAGGGCGAGGAAGGCCTTCGTAAAGGAATCTTTAGTGAACCCTGGCTCGGACCAGGCGAGGAGCCGGGCGACCGGCCCGGGGAGGGCCACGACCCCGCGGGTGTTCCTCAAGGTCGGCATCTCCAGGTCCTCGACGGGGAGGCCACGGAGGGCCCCATCGAGCATCACCCTCCCCCCATCTTTTGGCTGGAGCAGCTCGGAGAGCGGCGTGCCGATCCGCACCCTCAAATTTCTCGGCTCACTCACCGCTGGCCCCGCGATGGCAATCGCCTGCTCGATGAACGGCCGTCCCTCATAGACGGCCTCGTAGGCCGCCAGCACATGGGCCACATCTTGAACGACGACGCCGACATCCGTTGAAATTCCGCCCGGGGGGACCTCGATTCTCAGGATCGTTCGAATGAGCATCTCTTCGTCTCCCTGGGGATAGCGCGCGGGAAGGGGGTCAATTTTAAGCCAGTCGGGAGCCCTCTCCCTCAGTGCAGCGATGAGCTTCCGTGAGCCCCCCCCGATCCCCAGGTGGACCGCGGGCCCGCCGAGGGCCCGGCGCATCAGATCGATCCCGGCGATGGATCTTTCGACATCTTGAGCCAGTAACGTTCCGTTATAACGGAGATATGGTTCGTCATCGATACCGTCGATGATCAGGTATTTTACATCCTCAGGCTTGGCCGGAGATGTGTTAAATTGAGTGGGGAAGCCGCCGTTCCCCCCGTCGGTCACGCCTGCCTCATACAGAATTCTCTGTAACTCCTCCACCTCCAGCCTCTCTGGATCATGGTGGTCGAGCAGCTCCCACTCATCCTGCCCGTCGGCCTCGATGACGGCCGCCGGGGCCTTTCCGCCCCCGGGATGGGGTCGTTCTTCGATCGCAATGACCTCCCCCGAGATCGGGGAGTGGAGCGGCGTGGAGATCTTCTCATCGTCGCGGGCGATGATCGTCCCTGCCTTAACCCGATCGCCGGGCTCGACCAGCGGGGAGAGCTCCACTTGAAGATCCCTCCGCTGAGTCTGGCTCTTAATACAGAGCCCCTGCTTCAGGAAGACGATCGCCCGCCTCGGCGGGGGTTGCTCCTTGATGCCATCCCCCTCCTGGGGCTCCCCCTGGAAGCGGGGGAAGTAGTGGCCGCCATGCAATCTCCTGCCCATTTAGGGAGGAATTATAATTCCAGCTTGGAGCGCTGTCAATGATCTCAGGCAGTCCGGTGGCGGCTGGCCCACTTGGTCACCACGGGGCTGACCCAGCGCAAGAGATGGAAGGGCGAACCGGCCTTATCGTTCGTCCCGCTCCAGCCGTCTCCGCCGAACCACTGGCGGTTGACAAGTGCTCCGGTGCATTTATCGTTGATGTAGATATTCCCCGCGGCGTGGAGCAGCTTACGGTGGGCATATGCAATCCGCGCTACATCCGTGCCATAGATCGAGCCGGTGAGGGCATAGCCGCTTGAGCGGCAGAGCTCGAGCGCCTGATCGAGCTCGCTATCGGGATAGACCCAGACGGTGTGGACCGGGCCGAAGATCTCCTCACTCATCACCGGATGGGAGTGGTCTTTAACCTGGATTAGCACTGGCCCGATATAGTAGCCGCTGCTCTTGTCCGCCTGGCGCTCGTAGAGGATCTCACACTTATCCGATGCCCGAGCCCCCTCGATGTAGTTATTTATCTTCTCCCAGGCAGCCTCGTTGACCACTGCGCCCATCTCGACATCCTGATCTAGATCGCTCACGTCTCCGACTTCCATCCTCTCAAGCTTGCTAACTACTCCCTCCTTAACTCGAGGCCAGATCGACTCGGGGATGTAGGAGCGGGAGCAGGCGCTGCACTTCTGCCCCTGATAGCCATAGGCCCCGGCGACGATCGCCCAGATTAATGATTCTAGATCGGCATCGGGGAGAGCCAATAAAAAATCCTTTCCGCCGCACTCGGTGACGATCCGCGTGAAGCCGTTCTCCAGGTTATCTGCCCCCGCCCGATAGAGCCGCCGCCCGACGGCCAGCGAGCCGGTGAAGTGGATCCCGCCAAGCTGGGGATGCTTGACTAACTCCTCGCCCACGATCGAGCCTGCGCCATAGACTAAGTTGATCACCCCCGGGGGGAGGCCCGCAGCGAGCAGCGCCTCCATCACCAGATAGGAGATGGCGATCGCATCGGAGGAGGGCTTCCAGACGACGGTATTCCCCATGATTGCCGGGGCCGTCGGCAGGTTCGTCCCGATCGCCAGGGGGAAGTTCCAGGGGGTGATCGCCAGGACGAAGCCGCGCAGCGCCCGCCAGGTGGCGATATTCGTCTCGCCCGGCGCCGCCTCCGGCTGGAGGGGGTAGACGAACTTCAGCGCCCAGTAGGGGTTGAAATTTAGGAAATCGATCATCTCAGCGAAGTCGGCGTCGGCCTCCAGGGCCTGCTTGCCGACCTCCTTCATCGTCGTGGCCACGATCTTGGCCCGTCGCTCCTTTAGAATCTGGGCTGCCCGCCAGAAGATCTCCGCCCTGGCCAGGGGCTCTTGGTCCTCCCACCCCTCCTTGGCAGCCAGCGCTGCCGCGACCGCCTCCTTCGCCTGCTCCGCCGTGACCATCCTGGTCCGGGCGATGACGTTCTTGTGATTACAGGACTCCCGCGAGAGGAGCTCTGCCCCGCCGCCGATCACCGGCTGGCCGTCGATGATCGAGCTTATCTCCCTTTGATACTCGAACTCCTCCAACTCCCGCCGCAGCTCCGCGGTGAACTGGGGGTCCGCCTTATAGAGATAGGGCTCATTCGTCGGCTTGACCAATCCCGCATGCTCCAACATCTCCGCCTCCTTTGCTCCATTACATGTTCGCCCGAGGTATCAGATCAGGGCAGACACTGCCTTTATCTTTACCCCAATCTGCCCTCTCCGTCAAATTCCGCTTTACCCCAAGGCCGAGTTCGGCTATAATACAGCAGCAATCCTAAAACAAGGAGGTTGAGATGCTCTATAAGAACCTGATCGGTGGTGAGTGGGTCGGGGCCGAGAGCGGCCAGACATTCAAGTCAATCAGCCCGGCGGACACCTCGGACATCGTGGGGGAGTTCCCCGCCTCCGATGAGCGCGACGTGAACCGCGCGGTCGAGGCGGCGGACCGGGCTTTTAAGGAATGGGGAAGGGTCCCCGCCCCCAGGCGCGGTGAGATCCTTTTTAAGGTCGCCCGGGAGTTTGAGCGCCAAAAAGAGGACCTGGCAAAGCTGATGACCCGTGAGATGGGCAAGATCTTAAATGAGACTCGCGGCTCGGTCCAGGAGGGAATCGATATGACCTACTACATGGCCGGGGAGGGGCGGAGGTTGCGTGGCTACACCACGCCCTCGGAGCTGCCCGACAAGGCTCAGTATGCCATTAGACGGCCGATCGGTCGGATCGCGATGATCACCCCCTGGAACTTTCCATTTGCTGTGCCCACCTGGAAGATCATGCCGGCGTTGGTCGGCGGCAACACGCTCGTCTGGAAGCCGGCGACCGACTCCCCCCGGCTGGCCTATGAACTGATAAAGATCATGGATGAGCAGGGGGTCCCCGCCGGTGTCATCAACCTGGTCTTCGGTTCGGGGGGGAAGGTCGGCGTCCCCCTGGCCAAGCACCCCAAGATCGACATGATCACCTTCACCGGCTCGACCGCCGTCGGGCGGGAGATCTATAGATACGGCGCGGAGAAATTGAATAAAGTCCACCTGGAGATGGGGGGGAAGAACCCGATCGTCGTCCTCGAGGATGCTAACTTAGACCTGGCGGTCGAGGGGATCATCTGGAGCGCCTTCGGGACGACGGGGCAACGGTGCACCGCCACCAGCCGCCTGATCATCGAGGACGGGGTCTATGAGGAGCTGCTCGAACGCCTTGTGGGCAGGGCGAACAAGCTCAAGCTGGGCAACGGCCTGGATGAGGGGGTCGATGTCGGCCCGGTGGTCAATGAGGCCCAACTGAATAAGATCCACCAGTATGTCGGGATTGGCCTTGAAGAGGGGGCAAAACTGATGTGCGGTGGCGAGCGGGTGACTGAAGGGAAGCTCGCAAAGGGCTACTTCTACCGGCCGACGATCTTTGCCGACGTCACGCCGGGGATGCGCATCGCTCAAGAGGAGATCTTCGGCCCGGTGCTCTCTGTGCTGAAGGCAAAGGACTACGACGATGCCATCCGCATCGCCAACGGGGTGGACTATGGCCTCTCATCATCGATCTATACCCAAGATGTCAATAAGGCCCAGCGGGCGATCGTCGAGTTGGAGGCCGGGATAACCTATATCAATAGCGGGACGATCGGGGCCGAGGTCCACCTGCCCTTCGGCGGGGTCAAGGGGACGGGGAATGGCGGCCGGGAGGCCGGTGAGGCGGCCATCGACGAATACACTGAATGGAAGGCGGTCTACATCGACTACTCCGGGCGGCTGCAGAAGGCCCAGGGGATCGAGTGATTGGCAATCAGCCAAGAGCTGATCGCTGATAGCCAAATTATGGCGATAGACCGCTGAGTCAGGTAAGCTTAGGCCAAGATGGATTATCTTGAGGCATGGAGAGAGCGTCTCCAGAGGGCCGAAAGGCACCGGGGGAGGGAGGCAGAGCGACTCAGGGCCAAGGCAGTCGAGTTAGCCCAGCTCTTGGGGAAGCAGTTTGGCGTGAGGAGGGTCTACCTTTTCGGCTCCCTGGCCCGCGGCGACCTCAGGGAGGGTTCGGATATCGATCTGGCAGTCGAGGGCCTGGCTCCTAGAGTTTACTTCCAAGCCCTAGCGATGCTTCATGAGGCAAGCAGGGGGCTGCCCATCGACCTCATCCCTCTGGAAGATACCGATATTCGGGATGCAGTTATAGAGGAAGGGAAAGTAAAGAGGAGCTGGGGCGACTCACCCGGCTCAAGGCCGAGATCGCCCATGAGCTAGAGCGACTGGGCAGACTGCAAGAGGAGTTGGTGACCGCCGGAATGGAGAAGGCCCATCCGCGGGTCATCGGCTCGATCCTCCATGATTTCTATACCGGGGTCGAACGGATCTTTATGCGGATCGCTGAGGAGCTGGGAGAGGGTCTACCTCGGGGAGAGCATTGGTATCGAGAGCTTCTTGAAGACATGGTCCTTGAGCTTGAGGGGATACGCCCTGCCGTCATCAGCAAGGAGTTGAAGAGGCAATTGGATGAATATCTACGATTTCGCCATCTCTTCAGAGGCATCTATGGGTTTGAACTGGAGATAGGGAGACTTGAGCCGCTGGTAGAGGGTCTTCAGAAGGTATATTCCCGATTTAAGGCCGAGATAAACCGATTCTGCAAGTTTCTCGATCAGTTGATATCTGGTCTGGGAATCACGGATTAAGCGAGCAGATAAATCGACTACTCCGGGCGACTGCAGAAGGCCCAGGGGATCGAGTGAGCCAACCGAAGGGCAGGCGGCCATTCCCAGCCATGCGAGATGGTGATATAACTTTTATCCCCATAGCAGTTCTATATTCACGCTCTCGGCCACAGGGCCGCTAGGTTGAGGTCGCTTATAACTCCAGGGCCGCTTGCAATTGCCTCTCTACCTCCTTAAGATCCTCGGGGAAGCTTCCCCCCTAAAAGCTGGATCAACTTACTGATCCCTGCGTAAATTTGTAAACTTGCGAGCTTCATGGTAACCTAGCGACATGGACAAGAATAAGGCGTACAAACCACAGGACTGGCGCGAGTGGCGCCGCATTCGAGCTTGGGAGCTCAAGCAACTAGGGTGGCCTCAGAAGGCCATCGCGATCGCTTTGGGAGTTACCCCCGGTGCGGTGAGTCAGTGGATGAAACGGGTCAGGGAGAGGGGGGTCGAGGCCCTGCGGAATCGCCCCCGGAGCGGCCGGCCACCGAAGCTAGCTTACGAACAACGGGCTCAGATTCCAGCGTTGCTCGCTCGCGGGGCAGAGTCATACGGGTTTCGCGGGGACCTCTGGACCACGGAGCGTGTCGCAGAGATGATCAAGCATCAGTTCGGGGTCCGTTACCACCCGGCGCACGTCAGCCGCATATTACGGGCGATCGGCTGGACGGTGCAGAGGCCGATCACGCGAGCCACGCAGCGCAATGAGGAGGCCATCAAGGCCTGGCGGGAGGAGCGATGGCCGGTGCTCAAAAAAAAGCCGAGCGCGAAGGGAAGGTGATCGTGTGGGTAGATGAGTCGGGGTTCTACCTGTTGCCAGCCTTGGTGCGGACGTTCGCCCCTCGGGGAGAGACGCCGATCCTGCGGGTCCGCCTGACCCATGACCATCTGAGTGCGATCAGTGGGATCACCGCCGCGGGCAAGCTGTACATGA
>Ga0114934_10003199_pt1 | contig 10268 bp, 8 predicted proteins | sample 4SBtaG_2_FD_99695 | JGI IMG/M metagenome (GOLD analysis project Ga0114934, IMG submission 99695) | Deep subsurface microbial communities from Kolumbo volcano to uncover new lineages of life (NeLLi) - 4SBTROV10_white metaG | ecosystem: Environmental > Aquatic > Marine > Volcanic ...
CTGTCGCAAAAAGCAATGAAGCGGCCTTGGGCGTGTTTAATGGAATTGTTTCGTGCGACACCAGGCCCCGAGTTTTTTTCAAGCCTGAAAACTTTTATCCTCTCATCTTGCTTTTGGTATTTCAGTAATAATTCCCATGTTCCGTCTGTTGAACAGTCATCAGTAATGAGAAGTTCCCAATTTTTATAAGTTTGATTTAGAATGGATTGAATTGTTTGGTTTATAAATATTTTCGAATTATATGTAGGTGTAATAATCGATATTTTAGTCATTGTAAATGCTACCTTTAAATAATAGTTTAAGAAATTTTAGAAAAGTAAAGTTGGATTTCTTGTACTTAGTTATAGCAAATAATATTATTGCTATCAAATATGTAATTGGGAAAATTTTTTTGAATAATGCTCCTTTTGCTAAAATCAGATTTTTATTATACCAAGTGTTTGATGTTTCGAGAGGGTGAGAACATAATGGAAATGGAAAATAATATATTTTCAGTCCTTTCCTTAATGCGTTAATTAAAAATATAGTCTCTTCTCCTGTTGGTTTATTTGTTCCTAATCCAAATTTTTCATCATATTTGATCCTGTGTTTATTTATACTTTTTGTTTTGTAGGCAATTTCAATACTAGACACTTTTAGAAGTGTTCTTATATTGTGTTTAAATGGTTTTTTCTTATATTTTTTTCTGAGTTTATTGGTTGTTGCATCTATGGTTTGAAATGTAATAATGTCAGCATCGGGATAATGACCAAATGCTGTTTTAATTGTGTCTTCCAAATTTGGGAAAAACACTACATCATCATCAGTTGGAATTGTTATTTCTGCAGAAGTATTGTGTAAGCCAATATTTCTACTTTTAGATAATCCCTTAGAGTATTCATTTAAAATTTTAATATTTTCTTTTATAAGAATTGAATTAGATTTCTTTTTAGTGTTTTTAAGGAGCTGGTTTATAATAAGCAATTGAGTCTCATTATAGAAGGATCTATACGGAATTATTTCATTAATAAAATCAAAATTTACTCTGTTGATTGTTGATATATTAATCTGAATTTGCATATTAATTTATTGGTGGTAAGTGTATTTTATACTCTATAATTGTTTTTAAAGGATAAAAAAGTGAAAACAAAAAGCCTTCACCAACAGATGCAGGAGTAAAGAAATTATACAGCCAAGAATGGGTTACTAATGAAAGCATACATGTCATTAAAAATAATTGTTTTTTTCTTTTAGATATATAATGGTAGGAGATATATTCTATAATAAGTGGTGTAAAAAGAAGAAAAGCGGTTGAGTAATATCTTAAAAAGATTGAGCGGAATGGTATAGATAACAGACCAATTAATAAGTAATACTTGTAGAAACTGATATCTATTTTGTAGGAATTTATTTGAAGCTTTCTTTGGTGAATTACTTTTATAAAGACAAACCATGAGATAAAATATCTTAGTAAGATTTGACTCAATAAAACAAAGTCTTTCCATCCTTTGTATTGTGAAAATCGACCCTCAGTGTATGAAAAGTATTTTGATTCAAAATAGAGTAAATAACTACCAAAACGAGTATAAATTAAGTATACACCAATAGTAATAGTAGCCAAGAAAAATATTTTGAAAAATAAATTTTTGTGTCTTGCTTGAGAGATTAAAAAGATTAAAAATATAAGAAATGTACTTACATGAGTTAAAATCCCGAGAATAAAAAAAATGTAACTCTTAATTTTTGAATTTTTGAAGTAAAAAATTCCATTAAAAATAAATACAATTCCCAAAAGGTTCCTGTAACTAGTAAATACAACTCTAGGATTATAAAAAAAAATAAAAAAAATGATTACAAGTGAAAAATATGAATACTTAATTTTAAAACTATCAAATAATTTTCGAGAAACATTAAGAAATAAAAAGTATATCAAAGATACATATATGAATGATAAATATTGTGAATTAAGGCCAATGGACTTTAATATAAATGTTAATAAATAAAAGATTGAATTATAAAAATAATTTAGGTAGCTATTGTTGATGTCTTGAGTAATTATATCTTTAATATAAAACAATTGAAAACTGTAATGATAGTTAACAACATCTCCAATTGTTACTCCGTTAGGATCATAAAGAAAAGCCATTATACCCATACCTATGCTGAATAAAGGTACAAGTATTCGTAATTCAAATTTTCCTACTTTACCACTTGCAATGTAAAGACTTGTAAGCAAAAAACCAATAAGAGGAAAAATGAAGCTAATACTCAAGATAATTAATAATGCAATGTACTTGTCTTTAGGATAAAAAATCATTGTTTTTTTAGCTGGATTTTATTTTTGATATTTTTAATATTTTTTAAAGCTGAACTGTTGTAAGTGATTCCATAATGAATTTTATCATTAATGATGAAATCTATAAGTTCAACTGGGAAATTATGTGGAAGATATATTATGTTGCTGGATGTGAGATTATGCAAGGCATAATTTGTTTTTTCTCTTGGATGTTTTTTTAAGATTACATTGTAAGATGGATATTTTAATAATACATTTTTATATAACTCGATTTTTTGCTCTTCTGTCATTATCCCATCTTCTGAAAGTGGTTGTGTTATAAGAATAATTGTAAAAGAATAGTCAATATTAATTAGTAAATCTTGAACTCCATTAAGACTAAATATTTGCCATAATTTAGATATTTGGTAGCGAGTGAGTTTAGAAATCATATCTGAAATATCTAAAACGATTGCTTTTTTTCTTCGTTTTCGTTCTAATTTTTGAGGCGCAACTGCTTCAATTGATCTAATTTTAGCATATCTTCCATCCTGTAATAAACTTGGAAGTTTAAGGATATGAAATAGAAGATGTTTTACTAATCCAAATTGTATTTTTTCATATAATCTATTGCCATCTTCAATAAGATTAATATTATCGAATTTGTCAAAAAAATAAGTAAATGATGTACTACTATCATTGAATACATTAAAAATGGAGTTATTATAATCAAATTTAGGTACACCTACTTCTTTAACTATTTTTTTAATTCGACTCCTTCGTTTTAAAAGAGAAAATAATTTAAATTCATTATTTTCATACTTATGTAATAAACTACTGTATTGCATATCCTTAATTAAGAGCACTTCAACTGAATTATTATGCTGAAACTGTTTAATCAGTAATTGTTCATATGCTGCCAGTGAATCTGAAATGAGAATCTTAGCTCTTACCTCTGTATCTGGAAATGTTAGAACTTTCAATAACGATAAATATAGGTGAAAAGGAGTATGGCAAAAATAAAGATTCTGTAAGGTCATGTTATTCGAAATTTCTAATGAATTTATGAATAAGGTGTAAAAAAATTCTTAATTCCTTATTTATTGGATGAATACTAATGGTTTGTATTTTTTTATCGCTTGAATAATCGTTTTTTATAATATTGATCACTAATTGAAACGGATTGTACATATTAAGGACTCTATTGCGTGCTTCTATTAGTGCTTTTATTCTTTTATCATAATCATCGGATTGTATTATTTCGGTTATTTTCCTGATGCTTTTATCAGTTTTTGTTATGTCAATTTGTATAACTGCATCAGCTGGAAAATAATCAGTAATATTTTTACAACCATAGTAAATTGGAATAGTATAGCTAAGGAAACAGTCAGTGATTTTTTCAGTAAAATAATTGTCAATGCTTTCATTTTCGATTGCAATGCTATATTTATATGGATTAAGGGCATTCCATTTATCCTCTACATATTTATATCCTTTACCATAGAAATCACATTGAATTTCACTTCTTTTTAAATATTCAACAAATTTAAATCTTTTTTTATGGCCTGGAAGGGTTCTTTTATTACTCGAAATGCATGATAATTTTAATTCCTTTGTTGTAGGAGCATAACTTTTTAAAAAATCAATGTTTTTGTCTATATGCCACGGAAGGAATGGAGGACCTACTATAGCGTTTTCTTTTTTTATGTTAAGGGGAGTATATACTCTTGAATAAGAATTTGTTTTAAAGTACATATATGGGTGTAGAAAGAAATTTCCTGGTTCTTGGTGAAAGGCAAACACTTTATCAGGGTTTACTCGCACACAAACTTTTTGTTTTGGATGGTTAAAGACAATAACTGCATCATAATATTCATAATTTTGGCATTCTTCAAACTCTGCCTCTTTTTTGATACTTTTTGAAATCATATTCTGCATATGAATGTTAATATCATAATTTGAAATGACTCCAATTTTTTTTTTATTATACATTTCAGTGTATTTAAATATTAGTTTATGGAGTAATTATAAAGTATTCCCCATTCTTCAGATCACAAATTGATATTTCTTAGTTGAATTTTTCATATTTATTCATGTTGTTGTTTTGTTAAAATCGGGCAATAACCCGCAGGGTTATTCTCGATATTAATAGATTTCCTTTCCATGTCGTTTTTCTTTTGTCCATAATCTCAGGCGGCCTTTCTAAATTTCTGTACCGGTGCAATCCGACCAATCCCCTGATGGAGTCTGGAGTTATTATAATAATCAATGAACGCTCTTAAACCCTTGAATAATATTCTCCCATCCCCGCCAAGATGCAAATATACATAATCCTGTTTCAGGGTGCGCCAAAACTGTTCAATGAAAATATTGTCCAAAGCTTTTCCTCTGCCGTCCATGCTGATTCTCATCCCGGAGCCTTCCACTTCCACATATTCAGTTCATAAGGCACAGGTGAGCTGGCTCCCCTGGTCTGAGTTTATTATCTCCGGGGTACAGTGTTTTTCTATGGCTTGTTTTAAAACCAAAAGTGAATTTGCTGCATCCAGGTTGTTAAACACGCCCCATTCCACAATATACCGTCTATACAAATCAATAATAGCAGTCAGGTAAATAAAGCCTTTGGCCATCGGAATATAGGTGATGTCGATAGCCCATGCCTGGTTAGACCTAGTAACTTTCAGCCCCCTGAGCAGATAAGACCTGATGTATTTTGCATTACCCGGCTTACTTAGGTTTCGCCTGGGATAAATAGCCATGAGCCCCCTCAGCCGCAACAAACGGCGTACCCGTTTAGGGTTCACCAGAAAGCCGAGACAAAAAGTCGCGCATTTGAAGTACCCTGTGGGTGGAATTGCCAAGATAATGCTCATCCATTAACCGCATCATGGCACGGTTCTCTTCGCTTTCCGGTACCGGTTCATAATACAGGTTACTGCGGTTCACGCTCAACAACTCACATTGTTTGCGAAGGCTCAAATCATCTTTTTCTGAGATATATCCCCTGCGCTCTTTCATAGTTCGGCCCTTCGTGAAGTTTTATTTTAAATAGTCACGCTCCATCTACAATTGCCCAATTTTGGCAAAGAGTTTCTACAGTTCGGCTTCGAAACTTTCCCGTGGCGCTGCGGTCTCCAAAATCTCTGCTGAATGCTCTAAAAACTCGCTCTTCCATTTGGAAATCATGTTCGGATGTACTTCATACTTTTTGGAGAGCCCGGCCATGGTCTCACGCTACTTGAGCGCTTCAATGGCTACTTTTGTTTTAAAAGCACTACTAAATTTTCTTCTTTTTACTTTCATAGCTCCACTGTTAAAAGTAATGCTTTTTTCACCTTAAATAGTGACCCGATTTTTGGGGAGTATTATACAATAACCAATGTTAATCTTGCAGTATTTTAAATATTTTCATTTAAAGATTAATTTCTTGCAAAAATCAAATAAGATATGGTAGTAATTGAGATAAAGATTATGATTCGAATAATTAAGCTAAGAGTGTAATCATTGATATAAGTTGATATTGTATTATTTAATATGCTTAGAATGACCAATATGACAGTAGCAGGCAAGAAAATTTTAATGCTTACTATTTTATTAACTTTGATTATATATTTTACATTTAAAAAATGTAATATAAACAATACAACATATGTAATCAATGTAGTCCAAGCAGCAGCAATGTAACCAAATTTAGGAATTAAGAGATAGTTGAGCAAAACATTTAGGCCACTTGCAATGATTGTTAAGGCAGCGATATTTTTAGTTTTCTTTTCATAAAATGCATAATTAACATATATCGTATAAAGAAAAAAGAAAAAATACGATACAACAACAATTGGAATTATACCAAGAGCTTCATGGTATTTTTTATCGGCTAGTATTACAATAATTTCTTTTGCGAAGAATATCAAAAATACAGCAACAAGCATTACAATAATACTGTACTTTTTTGCCAATATGGTTATTTCTTCATTTTTATCTTTATTTAGTTTCTCATAAAACATAGGTATCCATGCTTTTAATACCCCCATAGATATAACACTTTGGACCATACCAATCCTATATGCAACAGAATAAATACCTGTTTGATATTGACCGACTAACTGGTTAATAATAATTTGGTCGAATGATGACAAAATGTTCTGTGATAGTAAGTGAAGAATTATAGGTAATCCAAATACTAAAGAATAGCCCAGGTGTTCTTTCTTTATTGAAAATTTTAAATTGTTTTTTAAATAAAACAAAGTGATTATGAATAACATTATTGCGCCAACACCTTGCCCAATAGCCTTTGCATAATACTTTTCATTATCCATTTGTACCATTATTGCAATAGTAAGTCCTGTTGCTAATAATGCTCTAATTACATTTAAGGATGCAACTTTTTTGCTTTGTTTAGATGCTTGCAAATAACTTTCATAAAGTTGGAATATTGCCTGTGGAATTGCTATTCCGAAAGCAATATACATCATTCCGTATGGAATGTTAATAAAAGATTGTAGTTGGTTTTGAAATAATATTGCAAGCGTAGTTAATCCAACACTTGCAATTAAAATCAACCAAATGTTACTACTCAAATAATCAAAAAAATCATTTTTATCTTCGTAATAGTAACGTGAAACTGCTCCTCTAATTCCCAAGCCAAATATAATTGTTATAATTACCTCGAATGAAGTAAATACTGACATAACACCATATTCGTCAGGGCTCATCAACCGGGTGTATATTGGCAAAGTTATAGATGCCAAACCTAAGGTGAGAAATTGAGCTAAAACATAGTTTTTAGAATGTGTTATTAATTCTAAAAAGTCTTTGCCAATTTTTAACTTGTTTGCCATTTTCAATGGGAGTATTCAAAAAAGTGTGTCAGGCTGTGTCTCTCAGGGAAAGACCTTTTTTTCCAGCTTTTCTGGTTGTACATTAAGGCAAGATCAAGCTGTTGTATCATTCCTTTTTCGTTGACCCAGGTACCTTTTGATTTGGTCACTTTACGTATCACCCGGTGAAATGCCTCTACCGGATTTGTAGTGTAGATCATCTTTCTGATATGTTGCCCATAATCCATAAATACCATGAGTTCATCCCAGTTCTTTTCCCATTTAGGACGGATTTCTTTGTATTTCTGACCACATTTGATACCAAAGGATTCCAGGGCCAATTCTGCCTAAATACGGTCATGCGATGTATATACTTTTCTTAAATCACTACATACAGCCCGCCTATCCTTATTGCTCAAAAATTGAGTGGAATCACGCACCATATGCACAATGCAACGTTAAACGATGGAAAGGGGAAATACTTGTTCTATGACATCGTTGAAGTCGATTAAACCATCAACACAGAAGAACAATACATCTTCCACATCCTGTCTTTTGAGGTCTTCAAGTATTAGTTTTCATCGATAGGAGCCTTCTGTATCACTTAAATAAAGGCTCAGCAGGTTCCGTTCTCCATAAACGGTTACGGCTTAGGTTGAATAAGCTGCACTGCTTTCTATCTTACCCTGATTGCGAACCTTAACCCAACTTGAAAATCTAAAATCACAAAGTTCTCTATTACAGCGAGTTGTATTTTTATTTTTTACATTTGGGGGACTACTTTTGTTTTTCTTACATAAGGACGGTGTTTAAAATTGAAGCTGTCAAAAATTTGTTTTTGCTCTTTTGTTGGCCTTGTACATAATTTAATGTAAAGTTTTTCATTTTCCTTGTTATTAACGCTTACTATTGCTGATTGCATCGATCTCATCTTTTCAATAATTGTTGCCCAGCTATAATCAATATGGTTTGCTTTCAACCTTCTCCTGGTATAATTCACAACTTGATAGGCTAATATCGCCAGCCAAATATGAGGTTCTATGTACTTATCCTTCTGATGGTGGATTGGGCGCACTCTCAAATCGGTTTTCAAACACCTGAAAACAGCCTCTACGTCTCTTGTCATATTGTACACATCCCATATATCCGTTTCTAATATCGTATTATTTGTGTATCTTAAAAAGTACTCGCCTTTGGGTTTTTCCCGCTCTTTTTTCCGGTGCCAGTTTATATCGGTTACTATCCCTTTTCCCTTATCTTCAGTGTATTTAATGGTATACAGCCATCCTACTTTTGACAGTTTGGCTTTTATGCCACCCACTTTTTCATGGACCTTCTCGATTTTCTTTAGCGTCCCCTTCCTGGGCAATTTGTCCTTTATCTCCTGCAATTGTGACTCTAACCGCTGGGTAAGTTTATGGTCGATGGACTCTTCCTTTTTTAATTTCTGGCTGCTTTTTATGTGTAAAAAATTATCCTCTTTCCCATCGACAGTTGCCTTTGTGAGTTCAATCGGGTTGCCCCTGTTGTCGGTAACATGCCCTGTGTCTGGGCTAAGCTTGTAATCCTTTGGTGTAGTGCGGCTTACACATACGTAATCGTAGTCACTACTCCTTATTATTTTCAGGTTGTCTTCCGTTGCAATCCCGGCATCCATGACAATTATTGGTTTCTCCCCCTTGGTATCCAATTGGCCTACAACATCTCTGAGCATGTCTTCAAAGGTTTCGGGTTCGCTAATATTTCCGTTATAAAACCTGCTGTACCTGACAAACCCCAGGCTGTCGATCGATAATGCCAAACCGATTAACTTACTGCCTGTTTGTTTTTGTTTGGAGCGTCCGAAATTGGCTTTTTTGCTGCCTTGCATCTGACCGGTGAAGTACATATTGGTCAGATCATATATAACTATTTTGTTCCTGCCTGAAAAAAGGTTGCACAGGTTGGCATACAATTTTTCTTCTATAATATCCTTATTTTGATACATTGACACTGCGGCATTGTACAACCGGTACCGGCTAATGTCTTCTTTTGTAGGATAAAGCTCGCGTGCCCCGGAGTTTTCTTTTAACCATCGTTCTGTTTCCAATTCACTCGATGGGTGTAACAACTTGCCTGTGAGCAACATACTGGCTATGTCAACCTGGAGGCCATCAAAACTGCACCCTTCCAGTATTGGGGCGATACCTAATTTATCAAACGTTTGTTTGACAAGCCATTCGCCGCCGATTTCTTTGCTTTCAACTTGTTCTATGCTTTCTAAATCAACTTCCTGTATATTACTGCAAACCTCTTTCGATATTTTTCTTTCTTTGTCCGCAGCAGGGGTAAATAATTTCTCTTTAATGATTTTTTCGGCAAAATGCCCGGCCAATGGTTCAACATCGTCAAACTGTCCACTTTCAGGGAACAACGAAGAACTATTGCCGGTGACAAGCTCCTCTATCCTGTCGGCAAGGGCTTTATGGCGCTCCCTTGGCAATGTTTCAAGCCCGCCAAGGGATATGATGTTTTGATGGCGTACTTTATTGCCAATTTTATACGTATGCACCAGGCGATAGTAAGTGTATTGCTTGTCTGAGTTCCTGTTCTTCTTTTTGATTTGTTTTACAAACATGGAGCAAAGATAAAACAATTAAAAACATATGCAAACTCTATGGGGGACTACCAAAAACATCTCAAAACATTAATGCATTGAATATCAGTGGATTAAAATATTTAACAAAATGTATTCATTTTACTACATGCTTGATTATGTGCAATTTATAAAATTAATTATTTTTTCATTTGCTCGATTTTTAGTCCAGTCTTTTCAAGTTGGGTTAAAATGAATTGCATCCAGATAGACCATCGCATAGCATACTGCTAATGGCCGTTGTTTCCAGGTCACAACTTCTTCCAATACCCGGTCTGTTACCGCACTTATAGTTTCCACGCTTACCTCCAGGCCACAGAGCTCCCGTAATTGATGCCGTACATCTTCTACCGATGGGCCTCGTGCATAGAGGCTTAAAATCACATGATCCATGCCGGCTCCTAACTCGCGTTCCCATTTCTTTAAATGAACTACCCCAGGGCAGAGCCCCGAAGTATCAGAAAAACGTAAGCTGTTGTGAATATACTTTCTTATATGTTTTTTCTTTTCCCTGATTCTCAACATATTTCCTTATTACTTCTTCATTTGCATATTGACCAAC
>Ga0114934_10003200_pt1 | contig 10263 bp, 4 predicted proteins | sample 4SBtaG_2_FD_99695 | JGI IMG/M metagenome (GOLD analysis project Ga0114934, IMG submission 99695) | Deep subsurface microbial communities from Kolumbo volcano to uncover new lineages of life (NeLLi) - 4SBTROV10_white metaG | ecosystem: Environmental > Aquatic > Marine > Volcanic ...
ATTTCACCGATTGATATTATTGAACTTAATTGAACGGAAATCCGTGTAATTAGATTTGTTCGAGGGTAAACCCTTGGTCTTAATGAGAGGAAGCATCCTGAAGGATGCGAGACCTTTTTGCAGGGCAAGTGCGTGCAGGATTCTTGAGAATCCTTGCTTTCTCTATTCCCAAGAGTTACCCTGGGGCAACTGGTGTGATTACAAAAAAAGGAAAGAATCTTATGAAACAGTTAACTGTCTCAACCGATCGCAGAAATTTTCTCAAGAATGTTTCTCTTGCCGGGGTTGCTGCTCCTTTTTTATTTGGTACGGCAAGAACCGGCGGAATATTTTCAAAAAAGCGTTCGCTTATCAAACCGCCCCGCTTGAAGAGGGGGGATGCCATTGGTCTGGTAACCCCGGCCAGTGGTCCCTTTGAGGCCAGCACAATCTGGAAAACGCAGGCACGTCTCGAAAATTTGGGTTTTACCGTTAAATTGGGTCGACACATCTCAGAAAATTATGGCTATCTGGCAGGCTCGGATCAAGATCGTGCAGAGGATTTGCACAAAATGTTTCAGGATGCATCGATTCACGCCATTATCGCGCTTCGCGGTGGATACGGTTCCGGGAGATTGTTACCCTATTTGGATTTTGACCTTATTCGTAAACACCCTAAAATTCTCATCGGATACAGCGACATCACCTCTCTTTTGTTGATGATTTACAAGCTTTCCGGATTGGTCACCTTCCACGGGCCGGTGGCGGTGTCAGATTTTACCGATTACACTCAAAAATATTTCTGGCAGCTTCTTACGTCCACCCGGCCGGCGGGTGCGATTGATTTTCCGAAACCAGATGACCCACTTTTGCCGGCTAATCAAACCTGGGTGATTCACGGCGGCCAGGCAACCGGAGAACTGGTGGGAGGCAATTTAACGCTGGTGTGTGCCAGTCTGGGGACGCCCTACGAAGTTGAGACGAAGGGAAAAATTCTCTTTCTCGAAGATACGGAAGAAGAGCCCTACTCGCTGGATCGAATGTTTACACAACTGGATAATGCCGGTAAACTGAAAGACGCGGCGGCTATTGCACTTGGCCATTGCGCCAATTGCGGCCCGCGCGAGTTCAATCCGGGATTTAACCGTACGCTTAGTGTGGAAGAGGTTTACAAGGATCGATTGGGACATCTGAAAAAACCGGTGCTGGCTGATCTTCCCATTGGGCATCTGCATGATAAAATTACCGTGCCTTTGGGCATTCGGGCGACAATTGATGCCGACAAGCGGCAGTTTATTTTTGAAGAGGCCGCCGTAGTGTAGCACGATTCGCCGGATTCTCACTGTTCGTTACCCGCGAAAGATGTGAAAGCCTCGGTCGTCAAGTCAATGCCGCAGACAATCGTATCGAAGTGGCCGAATTGCAATCGGATTGTTCGGTGACTAAACCGAGTGGACGTGGCGGCGGATACAATGCCTGAAACACCCAAAAGGGATAGCCGCGACTGCGCGAATTATTTTTAATTTCCCCTATGCCTCTGCAGGCCTGTGGTGAGGTTTCTTGTTTCGGTCATTGAAATTTCATTCATTGGAATCTATTTGGGGTTTGAGATTTGGTGTTTGGAATTTTCGCCTCCTGATCATCTTGTGGGGTCCCCATCTCCTCCATTTACCACTCCAATGAGACCGCCTGCTTCGACTACGCTTAGCAACAACGGCTGACGAAGAATCTTGGCTTTTTGGAATGGAATTTTTTAAATAAATTCAAAATTGTCTATTTCATCCTTGACTTTTGGAATAAAATTATTATATTAGAACCGAAATCAAAAAAATAAAACCTACCTGAACGATGCGAAACATGTTTCATTCAAATAAAAAATCAAACCGGAGAAAACCACTGGGGTATTGGTAATACTATTTACAATTCAGGGGACTGGGTGTTTTATTTATTACTTTTGTAGGAGGAGGTGATGAATTTTTCCAATATCTAACTGCTTTCATTTATTAATTTGAAGAGTTAATTGTTGAGAAAGGAGGTTGCACCGTGGGTCTTCGTCAGATTAGACGGATTACTGGGGTCATTTTACTAACTTTCCTCGCTGGTTTTTCCTCATTCATTTGGGCGGGTACCACAGGAAAGATTGCCGGATACGTCCGCGACAAAAGTAACAACCAACCATTGCCCGGAGCGAATGTCATCATTGTGGGAACCAAAATGGGTGCCGCAACGGATGCGCATGGTTACTTTTACATTATCAATATTCCGCCGGGCGCGTATCAAATTCGGGCGAGAATGATCGGATATCAGACGGTTCTAATGAAAAACGTTCTGGTACAGGTCGATCGCACCACGAAGGTCAACTTTTCTCTGGCTCCTACCGTGCTGAATTTAGGAAAGGAGGTCGTCGTAACCGCCGAACGCCCTCTGATTGAACCAGATGTTACCACCAAAACCAATACCATTTCTGCGGACGAGATTAAAAATATGCCGGTACGGGGTGTGAACGATATCATGACCCTGCAATCGGGGATTATGGAAGTGATGGGTGGCTTCAACAAAGTTCCCGGTTTTGATTCACGAGGAATCGATGATGTACACGTTCGCGGGGGGCGAAATGGCGAAATTGCCTACATGATTGACGGCATGTATGTTGAAGATGCCATCTACGCCGGCATGGGGACAATGCTCAATCGTGAAGCAATTCAGGAACTGACCGTGATTACGGGCAATTTCAATGCGGAATATGGACAGGCGCAATCGTCGGTCGTGAATATTGTAACCAAAGAAGGAGGAACACGCTATTCGGGGTTACTTGAAGCCAGTTCCGGAGAAATTGCTGGAAAATTGGGCTCCAAGCCGGATGACCTTCGAGATAAACACGAGATCATTGGATCATTCGGCGGTCCGGTTCCCCTGATTAAGCGAATGAATTTTTTCCTCTCGGGAAGTCAATCCTTTAGTCGATATGCTGTTTACCAGTTCGATGACATTACATATGATCCCAAAAATCCAAATAAAACCACATGGGATTATGGCGCCTACCGAAAGGCATTTGAATGGGACACTATCCCTGGATGGCGAGCATTTGGATTTAATTTTGCGTGGGACTTTTCGGGAAAACTGACTTACCGGTTGAATCCAAGTATTAAATTAATTCTAACCGACCGGCTAACCGAACATCGTTTTCGCAATTTTGACTGGGCGTGGCAGTACGCAGAGGCAGGACGGCACGTGGTGTTGGATCGTACCGATCAGCAGGGATTCATTTGGACACATCAGCTGAGCGCCTCCACATTTTATGAGGTTCGTGCCAGCCGTTTCTGGAAGGGTCGAACCTTTCGCGTACATGGTATTAATGACCATGAATTGACGCCCGGTCATGCAGACAAATTAATAGAATTAGGAGCTACGAACGATCCTCGGGGGTTTGGTCCACAGGAATATCCCTCCAGGTACACCGTAGGGGGATTTTATGCTCCCATGCGGTTTGTTCGATTTGATACGATGACTGACGGTGAAGTCCGGCAAGTTTATACTGGGAGCGCCACTCAGTACTGGACGCGAACGTATCAGCAGACGCGGGAATTTTCTCTTACACTAACCAGCCAAATTCAGCGGCACCATCAAATTAAAACGGGTGCTGAGTATAAAAACTACGATCTTTATTTTCTGGAATTTCAATATCCCTGGATTCAAAATCCGTATTCCGAATATTATCTGAATCATCCGGAAGAAGGAAGCTGGTACATTCAGGATAAAATGGAATACGATAATTTAATCATCAATGCCGGCATTCGATTTGATTATGCGAATTCAAAGGGGTCGATGTGGGAGGATCCGACTGATCCAAGCTCGCCAGTAGTCACTGGAAAGAAAAAATACCAGTGGTCACCCCGCCTTGGAATCGGACATCCGATTACAGACAAAGCGACCTTTCATTTTGCTTACGGTCACTTTTTTCAGATTCCCGAGTACAGGAATCTCTACACAAACAACGACCGCGACCTTTCGACGCCGCGTCCGCTGTTTGGAAATCCAAACCTGCGCGCCCAACGAACCATTGCGTACGAATTTGGTATCCGACAACAGATCGGCCAGAATTGGGCTGTTGATGTAACCGCCTGGTCAAAAGAAAGCAGTGAGCTCACGGGAACGATTAATGTTACCGGTTTCGATCCCAAAGGGATTGGGCTGTACGATTATTACGTGATGGTGAATCACGATTACGGAAGCTCCCGCGGATTGGATATTTCCATCGAAAAGCGATACAGCAATTATTACCGGGGACAAATCAATTATACCTACTCCGTTGCCAAGGGAAATCAATATTATTCCTGGGCAGGCTACTGGAATGCTGTGACGGCTGAAACCGAACCCAAAAAGGAATATCTGATGCCCTGGGATCAGCCCCACACACTGGATGCGAATATTTCGCTGATTTTCCCCAGGCACTTTGGTCCACAATTGTGGAAATTCAAGCCTCTTTCGGAATTCTATCTCAATTTTATTGTTCGTTTGCACAGTGGGTATCCGTACACGCCGACATCCGGTGGGCAATCGCTGGAACCAAATTCGGGAAGACGCCCCTGGTATTTCGATATCGATACGATGATTCGAAAGGATATCCGGATTTTTGGTCGAACAAAACTTGCCTTGTTTTCACGTATTTATAATTTAACGGATCGAAAGAACGCGCTCTTTGTTTATTCGGAAACAGGAAGCCCCACGGACCCTGGGCCCTATGCCAGCAAAACGGCCACATCTACCACTTATGATAGGCCCCATTACTTCGGTCCGCGTCGTTCCATTGATTTTGGGCTGCAATTTCTGTTTTAATCCGAATGTTAGGTAAAGAGAATTTTGGCAATGGATACGAAATTGAGAACGATGGAGGTTTCCTCATGAATATAAAACAAAAAATGCTTTTTCTTTTAGTACCTATGCTCGTTTTTGGATTTTGGGGCTTTCAGCAAGCTGGGGTAGCGGCAACCAAAAAATCTGCCAAAAACAGCTACTTGGCAAAACCCCAAAAAAACATTGATTTTGCTGCGGGAATTTTGGATGCCGGAAAACTGCAAAATGCCGTTTTTAACGATGGACGGCTGTGCACATGGGCTTATCGTCCGTCTGTACCAGCCGCTTTTTACAAAGGATGGTCATACATTCCGGACCTTAGTATGATGGTTGGGATTCCGGAAGATTCTTCCTGGACGCCAAAAAGAAAGGACCCTGCCACAGGCAAATTAATTAGTCTGGGGCCAACAGTTACCGAACGATTTGTTGCAGCTGATTGGGGACCGCGTGCGGGCTCTTATGGCAAACTGCACTCTGGAGATGCCACTGTTGGCGATGTGATTAAAGGAACGACGATTGGTGCGGTGCCTTTAGTGGCAACCAGCACAGTAAAAAAAAGTTGGCCCAAGGACGCCAATGGCAACAGGTTTTGGCCGGGCCCCTGGGCGGTCGATCCAGTCACGGGAAAAGTAAATAAAGGCCAATTTACATCTGATAAAGATATTTTCTTCAGCATTACGGACTATGATTTGAATGATCAGGGTGTACCCTATGCGGATGCAGATGGCGATACCATGCAGGGCTATCCAATTGGGCTGCAAATGGATATTTCCGGGTATTCGTATGGTCGTTCTTATGCGGAAGATATTTTGTTTTTTCCAATGAAAATCATTAATAAAAGCAAAAATAATTACCACGGAATGTATGTTGGATTTTACATGGATGCCGATATTCCTGAATACAATTTGAGTACAACAGTAAATGATCGAATGGATTGGATGAGCTTTATTAAGGATGAATACGATCCGGATACGGATTCAACCTATGCCTACAATATGGCGTTTATCTACGACTATCGGTGGGGCACGGGCGATTTTAGCGGCGTTTCCGACCCGGATGCTTATAAGGTGTACGCAGCCATAAAATTGCTGGACACTCCCTCTGATCCCAATACCGGCGAGCAATTGGGCATTACCGATTGGCACTGGTTCCAATGGGAAAATCGCCCGGGTGTTATCGACTCCAAGCGCCAGGAACTTATTCAATATAAAGTAATTAGCGGTGATACCTCCGGGCTGACGCCAGCGGAAAGTGATGCCTATTTCTGGCCCGATCCAAATGGCAATCTGGATCCCCATTTTGACTCGCCAGAGGGCATTCAAACCCTGTTCCCAAACGGCTTGGACTGTGTGTTCATCATGAGTTCCGGCCCCTTTGACCTGGGCGCCGGCGACACCACAATTTTCTCCTTTGCCATGATTATGGGCGACAATCTCAATGACCTTAAATTCAATGCCCGCACGGCGCAGTTTATGTACAATTTGCACTACCAGGGCGCCGATCCTCCAAAACCACCCCACGTAACAGCCGTTCGCGGAAAAGGGCGAATTACCCTTTACTGGGATCGTATTGCTGAATCCTCCATCGATGTAATGACGGGCTACCAGGATTTTGAGGGCTATCGCATTTACCGAACCACAAGTGACCCCGTCAATAATGAATGGGGTACGGAAATCAGGGATTATCAGGGCAATGTGCAGGGTTTTATCCCCGTGGCTCAATTTGACCTGAATGATGGCATTAAAGGAGCGGATCCGCAAAACCCCTATTTTAATCTCGGGAACGACACGGGACTGCAACATTCCTGGACAGATTCTACGGTCAAGGATGGAATAACCTATTGGTACGTGGTAACGGCCTATGATCGGGGCGTGCGTCCCGAACCGGAATTTAATCCTGACCATTGGCCATTGCTGAATTCTCTGGAAACCGCCAAGGGAACCAACCCGGATGCCACACCCAATTTGGTGGAAGTGATTCCGGGACCGACGCCAACAGATTTCATAGCTCCGACTCTTTCGGTTAAACCAAAACGCGGAACTCTGGGAAATGGGAAAATAAAGGCTTCTATCATCGATCCGGAGGCCGTAACGGGGCATAGCTACGAGATCAGCTTTGACGATACAACATCTAAAGGAAAATTTCTGTACAATGTCTGGGATGCCACCGACAAAAAATGGGCCCTTCAAGCTGCCGAAGAAACGCAGGGGCAGGAGGGGCCATTTTTTGATGGATTGCAATTAACGATCGTTAATTACCAAACGATTAATATTCTTTCAGATTCATCCGGATGGATAACGGCGACGGGTGATTCTTCGCATGTTACCTGGAAATATTCGGCAACAGGATTTAGCAATCCACACAATTACGAGGTGCGTTTTACGGACGAAGGCGATACCAGTGTTTTTGTGCCGCCTCTGATTCGCGTGCCGTTTGAAGTTTGGGATGCGACCACCCATGAGAAACTGGACTTTATGAGTTTCCCAGCTAAAACGGATACAACCGAAGAAATGAGAAATACCTGGACAAACAACGATGCCTTTGTTGTACGTGAAAAAGTGAAGGGCCATGTTCGCGGTACATTCAGTTTTCAGTTAGATGGTACTCCTGATACGGTGATTACTCAAATCGATACCACAATTAATGGAACGGACACCACCATTGTGGATACCGCGGTTGTTCCGCGAATCGCACCAAAAACGGGAGATATCCTGCGGATTGTTACGACAAAGCCATTCAAGCGGGACCGGGACGTTTTTATCGTCGAGACCTCTAAATATAAATTGAAGAAAAAGGTCGCGCCCCCGGAATTGAAAAAGATTCGGGTTGTGCCAAATCCCTACATTGCTTCTGCGGAATGGGATCGAAATCCCAATATTCGGCACATTCAATTTAGAAACCTCCCGCACAAATGTATTATTCGAATATTTACGGTAACGGGCGACAAAGTGGAAACCCTCCATCACGACAGCGATACACAAGGCTGGGAATTCTGGGATATGCAGACCTATAATGATCAGGAGATTGCTTATGGTTTGTATCTTTATGTGGTGGAAACGCCCGATGGAAAAACGCAAATGGGTAAATTTGCGGTAATCAAATAAAATTATCCGGGAAATCAATTTTTGGAGGAAAATAAATGAAACGGATTATGATTTCACTTTCTCTTATTTTGGGCTTGATGACGGGTCTTTTACAAGCTCAGGAAATGAGCCGCGTGGCAACGGCGGGTGCCCAATTTTTAAAATTTGGCGTTGGCGCTCGTGCCCTTGCTCTTGGAAGTGCGTATGTCGCATTTGAAAACGATCCCTTCGGTGTGTATTGGAACCCCGCCAGCGTGGCCTCCGTTCAGGGAACGGCTTTCGGGATTTCGAGAAGTAATTATTACGAATCGATTCATCACAATTATTTGGGCGCGGTTTTCGGAATGACAGAAGGGGCTCTGGGAATGAGCGTCACTTACATGGGAACCGATAAAACCGAAGTAACTACCCTCTCATCCCCCGATGGTACGGGTACCTATTTTGATGTGGCAAACATGGCTTTTGGATTGACTTACGCCCGAAATGTTACCAATGTGCTGAAAATGGGAATTACCGCTAAGTGGATTCGGGAGCGCATTTATCGTGAAACGGCTAACGCTGTCGCGCTGGATTTTGGATCGGTCATAAATACGGGATTGGCTGGTGTGAGATTGGCAATGTCCCTGACCAATGTGGGGCAGTCCATGCAGCTTCGGGGACCCGACCTTCGTGTGTCTCACGATCGCTTTCCGAACAATCCGGCGGAAGCAAACGTGAAGGCGGATATTTTCACAGACAAATGGCCGCTGCCAATGGTGTACACGATCGGCTTGCGAACGGATATTATTGGCGGTGATGGAGAAAACATCGCCAGTCAAACGCAGCGCCTCACATTTGCTTTTGCGGCAAATGACGCGTGGGATGCTGTTTTGCGCGGCAACTACGGGCTGGAGTACGAATGGCGAAATTTGTTTTCATTGCGACTCGGATTTCTTCAGAAATATGACACCGCTCGGTTTACAATAGGTGGTGGTTTGAAGTACCAATTGGGCCGAACATTGATTCAACTGGATTATGCCTATGTAAATTACAATTACTTAGGCAATACAAATCATTTTTCTCTGGAATTTTACTATTAAATTGTTTATATTAGTTTTGTTTAGTGATTTGCTTTTTCCGATAACAAATTCTTTCCTGTCCAAAGGGGCTGATTTAAATAAATTCGTTGTTGATAATCTTCTGAGTTCTTGAATCGGGAACAGAGTGATTTTATTGCCGATTGTCAAACAAGGCTATGGCACATTATGTTTCTCGCTTCAAAAATCGCTTTCGAACCCAACTTCTGAAAGGAGGTGAGGGATCTTTTACAGCATTTCTTTTTTCATTGAGTTAATACTGAAGTTACCGAAAGGAGGTGATAAGGTCGATCTATGGGATATCCCAGATTCGATAAGCAATTCCGTTGTGAAACCAGAACAATTTAAGGAGGATCAGAAATGAAGAAAAAATTTTGGGTGGTATTTTTCAGTTTGTTTTTGGTGGCGGCATTTTCGCTGACGGCGATGGCGAATAATGCCAAGAAATACGCAGTCCTGCGTCCCGGTACTCCCGGCCATCAGAGCGATGCCATTTTTATGACTGCAGATGAATTGAATTCCCCGAACTTGGGACAGATGATTCAGAAGCGTTTTGCCAAATTAAGCAAAGCAGAGGGAATTGTCGACACACTAAAACATACATTTAGTGGTGTTAATTTCGGTTTTGCCGATGGCGATACTATGGCTGCTTTTTTCCGCCCGCCTGCCGGATGTATTGTAAAATCGGTAATCCTCGAGTTTTGGAAATGGAGCGGACAATTAACCTCGGCCTTTAACCTTTCCATCTACAATTCCAATTACCACGCAACGGAAATTCCTGCTGACCACTTGTATGGCAATTTTAGTCCGATCAATTTGGGATGGTGGGATGCCTCCGGGAATTGGGTGCCTCAGGTTGACTACAGCTTTTATCCGCTGGGCGAGTTGCTCTGGGGTGATTTTCCCATTAGTCTGGATCCATCTAAAGACCCTCAGACAATTGAAACGCCTATGATCTATTTGGGCTATGAGCCGGATGTGGGGCACAATGATTTTATGATTGTCGGCCGCCCGGTGCAGGGAAGCGGGCAGCAATATACGGGTATTTCCTCTGGTAGTGCTGGTGGTGATCCCATGTTCCTGGGTTTTAAATGCTATCATACCGGTCGTATCGGCGAAACAAACACGCCTTCATGGTGGATTCGTGAATATGCTTGGACGGTTTGGGTCGTGGTGGAATTTTATGAAAACACGAAGCCAACTATCGAGAGTATCGCGCAATTGCCCAATACGTACAAAACCGGACCGTTTACAGTAAAGGCAATGATCAA
>Ga0114934_10003201_pt1 | contig 10261 bp, 3 predicted proteins | sample 4SBtaG_2_FD_99695 | JGI IMG/M metagenome (GOLD analysis project Ga0114934, IMG submission 99695) | Deep subsurface microbial communities from Kolumbo volcano to uncover new lineages of life (NeLLi) - 4SBTROV10_white metaG | ecosystem: Environmental > Aquatic > Marine > Volcanic ...
AAAAGAGGGTGGCTGTTTCTGTCAGGCACACATGAAGGCTCACTCGGGTGGTATCCCCAGATGCAGATCTCATGGGAGCACGGCCTGGGAGACGAGGTAAGCTTCAACTTACCGTCCTATTCCAACTATCATCTCTACCCTGGTGGCAGAGATGACCCAGAAATACGACGGCTTGAGCGTGATTCCTCTGATGACTTCTTTATGGAACGTATCGAAGGTATCCCATCACCACCACGAGGTATCGTCTTCGGTGAGTTCAGACCAGATATCCATGTCCAGGATGTGGACTACATTCCCGATGAACCAGTAGCGATATGGATGGATCCAGGATACGCTGGTGCCTATGCAGTTGTTGCTGTACAGGAGATCAATGGTCAGATATGCGTCATCGATGAGATCTACGAACAGGGACTGATAACACACGAGATCATCGAAGTGGCACAGAAACGTCCATGGTGGCCCGATGTCCACTCTGGTGTTATCGATATCGCAGGAACACAGCACCAGGCCATGGCAGCACCAACAGAAGTCTGGATGGAACAGACAGGACTCTACCTGAGCCACCAGAAAGTACGGATCAACGAGGGAACAGAACGGCTCAAAGGGTTTCTCAAACCAGACCCATTGACGAAGGTGCCAAAATTAGTCATAGCACCACACTGTCAGGGAACACTCTCAGAGTTTGGTGCTGCACCCAATCCATTCGATGGACAGACCCGTGCATACAGGTGGAAAACAGACAGAGAAGGCTCTATTGTAGGAGAAACACCAGAAGATAAGTATAATCACGCAATAAAAGCCTTGATTTATGGCCTTGTAGACAAGTATGGATACGGATACTTGCAGAACCGAGATAAAATCCGTGTGAGGCGGTGGTAATGGCAAGACGCAAACCAGAAGAAATCATCAGCCTCGTCGAACAACACGAGTTTGATAGCGATGCACTCAGACAACGGTTCACATCTGACTATCGTCTGTACCGTCTGGAAGAGTTCGATGCTGGCGAGGGCTATGAGTCCTATACGTCCAATGAACCACAGACCTATGCAGACAAAGTAGTCTCGTTTCTGACCGATGCAGAGCTTGTTATCCGTATCCCCTACAAGAACTCCGATGAAGAGCAGCGTGGATACAACGATGCAAAGGAAAAGTTCATCCTCGGTGCGCTAAAAGCAGCCGATGAACGCCTGCAACGACGGCTCCTGCCTACACTCAGACAGCAACTCGCATGGTTCTCAGTCGTCAGAGGCTGGTATGCAGGACGTGTCCTTCTTGTCAAAGACAAAGATGAGAACACTCATATCGATATCACCCCATTCGACCCACTCCACACCTTCTGGTGCGTTGGAAATGATGGACTCGACTGGGCCTGCTACCGTATCCGCAAGACACGGTCAGAAATAAAATCACAGTATGGCATCACCATTGAACGTGATGCGCTCAATCAGTCCGACCACGACATGGGTGTCGAGGTCTACGACTACTACGACAGTGAAATCAATACCGTTATCGCCGAAGGTGGACGCGTTCTCAAGAAACCAACCAAGCATGGCGCACCACGATGCCCCGTCTTCGTTGGCTGTGTAGGTCTGGCACCCATGATTCAGGATGCTGATGTCACCGAAACACGGGAGGCTATCGCAGACTACGGAGAATCAGTCTTCAAAGCGATCCGTAACACCTACGATAACCATAACCAGATCCTCTCAACACTCCTTGAACTCACCGCCCGTACCAAGAGGCAGGGACTCAAGGTGAGATCACGTGATGGCACAAAGACTCTGGAAGAAGATCCGTACAAGGCTGGTTCAGAGATCGCTCTGGCACAGGGTGAAGACGTTGAACCACTCGGGATGATCGAGGCAACCAGAGATCTGGGCGTCTTTATGCAGATGGTCAGTGGTGAACTGCAACGGGCTTCACTCCCACACACTGTGTTCGGTGAACTGCAGTTCCAACTCTCTGGATTTGCTCTCAATACACTCAGACAAGGCATCGCATCAGTCATTAACCCACGCATCGAGGCTCTTGAAGCAGCCTATAAGCATATCTGTATGCTGCTGGTTGATGAATACCTGACCAATGCCTTTGAACCCATGACCCTGACAGGTCGAGCAATGAACAGGACGTACTTCTCTGAGGAAATTACACCTGACATCGTTCAAAAAGCTGGCGATACAGAGATATCACTGATCACGCAGCTACCACAGGACGACATGAGCAAGTACGCAATGGCACAGACCGCACGTGAAGGCGAGATGCCACTGCTGCCAGACATCTTTATCCGCGATCAGATCCTCGGGCTGCAAGATGCAGAGTCTATTGATGATGCGATCAAGGAACAGATGGCAGAACGCTTACTGCCAGAGGCAACACTCTGGACACTGCTCAAATCTGCTGAAGACAGGGGCAGAACAGACCTCGCACAACTCTATATGGGTGAGTTAATGTTCCTTATGCGGCAGAAAATGATGCAACGTGGAGAAATGGAGCAGGCCCAACAACAGCAAGCAGTACCACAACGGGGTTTTGAACCCGAGGTGATGCCAGATGCTGCACTCGGTGGCCCACCACCACAACCTGTTCCCCCGAATGGCATGGTCGCGCCAGGGACACCACGCCCAGGTGCTGGGAATATAGGCCCGATGGGGCCAGGAGGTCTGTAATGGCATTACCAGCTACATTTGATGAGTTCGCAAAACTTGGGACAACAGGCAACTCAACAGAAATACGGCACATACCAACAGGATTCACATTTTCTGTTCCTGCTAACGCAACTGTCGATACTGTTTATGACACGTTCGATGCGATAGAGGAAACGGCAGCCTTTGACAGGTTTACGCAAGGTGGGATGTTGCAGCGAAAACAAGGCACGGTAGTGGGTCGTCCACAGCTAGAGTTTGAAAGCCTTAACACAGGAACAGTGAAAGGTGTTCCTCATACAATATTCCGAGAAGTAAACACAGGCGTTACGTTTACCGAACGCAGTGATGCCAGTCCTGGCGCACTTCGACTTGCGTATATGGATGCAGCCGAAGGTCAGGGCAGATCAATGACATTTGATGAGTTTACAAAACAAACCCAACCATCCCAAAAACAAGAAGCTGAAACCCCTCCCAGCGGTACAGGGCCACCGCCACCTTCACCACCGCCGCCACCACCGCCGCCACCTTCACCTGGCATAACGTACAACAGAGATGATCACCGTGCTGCTGCTATTGAATATGCAAAGAATAATCCAGATGCGTTATCTTTGTCTTTGACAGCGAGGAAACGTCGTGCCTCTGCAGGTGGTGCGTATGAAGTTTTACAGGACTTGGAACTTGTTCCGTCTAACTGGTACAACCTCCTGCAACGCAGCTTTCAAGGAACTCCGAGCATACCAGCAGGGCTTGCAGCATTTTGGGTAGATGCACATGCAGAAGGTCAACTCCAAATAGTTGGTGCTGAACGCGGCGCCATCATGGATGACATTAAATCACTTCAAGCAGAGATAGAGTCAAAAAGTCTACAAGCGCGTTACCTTGAGAGCGACAAATTCAAAGAAGATAAAAGTCGTCTTGCAGATCTAGGCAGAAAAAAGCTGTCATACGATAACTGGTTGAGGGATACCCGTTCATATCAGTCACAGGTTGCAACTGATTATGCAAGAGGCATGTTTGATGACACTGTATATAGGACAAGGACATTTTGGACTGAAGGTTTTCAACCACTCACTAATGCACTCGGTAGTGTCAGGGATGGAAGCGGTGTCTACGGAAGCATTACCGATAGTAGTGAGTGGGCAACGTATAATTCTGAGTGGGCAAACGTAAACCCAGACGGTACAAAAAAGGAAGTTCCACAAGATGTATCTTCCAAAGTAACCGCTCCTGGCACTGGCACTGAAAAAGAGATACAACAAAAAGGCGTAGAAGATATTTTCAGCAAGCTCCGTGAACCAGGAGAAGGAGCGCTGCGAGCAAGACAGGCTGCATTTGAAGATTTCACACCAACACAGACATGGGAACGCCTTGCTGCTGAAGGTCAACTAGGGTTTGCTCCAACGCGTGAGCTTTCACCGTTTGCACGACAGGCTGTAACAGGACAGTTCAGAGATATCTATCAACCAGGGTATGCAACGCAACTGGCACAGGCATCACAGGAACTAGCTGCTGCGACTGAAGCTGCTCAAGAGGGCCAACAAATGCCAACAACATTTGCTGGACTACCTCTAGATGCTCCAGCAGGCGTTTCACCGTTTCATTCATTTGTCAGTGGTGTACAAGAATCAGGGAGAATGCCAGCCTACAACGTTGACCCAATCAGGGCAGTATTAGAATCTGGACGTGTTGACCCCTACTCAACAAGACTTATAGGGATGTTGGGTGAAGGTGGCTTAGAAAATATTACGACGCAGAACATTGCATTGCTCAATCAGCGTGCGCTCCAGGGCTTATCACCAACATTACGGGCTGCTGCTATTCAGCAACTGAAAGATCAATATACACAGGACATTCTGTTGCAACCAGAGATGACAGCGTTTGCACACTTTGGGATGCAGAATCCTGCAGGATCATTTGCATTAGGTATGCCGCAACGAACAGTCCCAGAACCACCAGGCATATAGTAAGGAATAGGGGATAACAATGGCGCAGCCAGGACAACTACCACTAGACTTCTCTGACTTTCTTGAACAGCAGCCACAGGCGTTGTATCAAAGCTATCTCAATGATCCTAAGACTCGCATGACCTCATCAATGAGACGCTACTATCAGAACCAGTTCCAGAATATTCAGCAGGAATACCTTGGCGAACTGGCACGTCAGATGCGTCAGAACAAAGTACCTACAATGAGATTCCAGGACTATCTCACGCAGAACATACAGGGATCTCCAAGGTCTGGCATGTTTGGTGATCGATCCATGGATCCAAGATCACGTCAACGGTTTACTGGGTACGATAGGTTTAGGAGAGAAAGTCCTTATACGCGATCTGCCTATACAGCAGGCCCGTTTACTCAGTCCATGTTTGCACCTAGCGCACGCTGGATAACGTACTAATGCAACTGACTACCGAGCAAGAGAAAGAGCTACGTACTCTCTATCAGCAAGGTATCCAAGCGGGTAAGACCCATGAGCAATTAGAATCAGAATTGCTACAGCGGTACCGTAGGCCAGCACCTATGCCCACTGTTCAAGGCCCTCAACAAGCACCTATGACATCAGTGCAAGGTTCTCCGTTCGCAGCATTCGCTGATCCAGTTGAACAACCTGAACCACTTGGCGGTGTAGCTGGGGCAGTTCTTGATTTCCCAGCGGTGAAGTATCCACTTTGGGTATTAGAAAATCTCTTGTATGAACCAGTATCAACATTTGTAGGGTTGGGTTTGCAAGGAATGATCCCTGGTGAACAGGGACTTCAGAAGGCGTGGGGTGATGCTGCAGAAAAAGCTGGCGATGAAGGAAAAGGATTCATTGGTAAGTCATGGTCTGGATATCAAGCAGCAACAGAAGCAGATATATGGAAACCGTTTGAAGGAAAAAGCTTTACACTTCCTGAGTTTGTAACGGGTGAAGACAGGAAATGGGATATCCCAGAATGGCTTGTTGGGAAGGATAAAACACTTTCAGAAATTGGCCTTGGCTTGGATGTTGGGCGATTTGTGGCAGAACTTCCTGCCGATATTGTCACGTTTGCTGCTGGCAAAACCGCATTAGCTCCCATAAGAGCAGCCCGTGCAGCTTCCAAGGTACGAAAGGGCCGATTGAAAGAAACCCAAACATATGGCGAAGGCGCTGGCCCTCCTACAGTCGCTGGGCAATTGCAAGCGCAACGTCGGGCTGACTGGAACTTAGACCAGAGTCGCAAGCAGGCAGAGCGAAAGGCTTTACTGGAACAAACTATAAATCCAGCAACTAACAAGCCACATACCAGAGCCGAAGCAGAAGCCATAGTTGATGTCGATAATCTTCTTGAATTCCCTGGTGGCATTAAGCTCAAAGATCTCTATAGCTACAAGTATCCCTTTAAGAGAGTAACCAGACGCCAGCGTGCACAAAACGAAAAAGACTGGCGATCTCTCTTTATAGAACCATATGTGGGAGACGACGGAGTTACTTATAATTTGCAAAGGGACTTCAGGTTCACTGAGAATCCTCTAACGTTGCGAACAGGGGGAGGATTCAAAAGATATATTCCTTTAATATCCATCCCAATAGCTACAAGAACATTTGCAGACAATGTAATAGCCGCACCACCACAAGGATTGCGCCCATACGATAAGGATACTATCTATCGCAACTTTGAAGTAGAGATACAGGGGGTAGAGTGGAGTCCTGGAAATCAGCCACTGAATAGACCAGCACTAGCTGAAATACCGCAAGGTAGTGAACATGTGCTTTGGAGGGGTGTAGTACGAGGTAAATATGGATATCCATCCGCTGAGGAAGAGCGGACAAAGATGGGATACATTTCAGATAGATCAGATGGAGAATTTCTAACTGCTTCACCAGATCCAAACATCGCTGGTCAATACGGGGATACATTAGAAAAATGGACGATTACTGGAGGCAAAGTACTTGGCCTAGATGATTCTGTAGTGACACTCCCTCCTCGGCTATACCATCTTCTGGCAGAAGAGTTTGATGGTCGTTTCATCGGAGGGATCGAACGTTTCATCGGAGGGATGAGCAATAGGATTCAATCTAACATCGAGAGAGGGTCTGCTCCAGATCGTATCCTTTCGGACACATTATTAGATATAAAGCGAGAACTGGATTCCGCGAAATTGCCATCAACTGTTGGTGGATTGATAAATCGGTATCTTCTGAGGATGAATCCATCCACTAAGAGACTCAGAGATAGCTTCGTATTACCGTATCGAGAAATGACACAAGCAGAATACGATGAAGGTATTAGTGCTATGTGGAAGATAGATGATGAAAGCTTACTAGAAGCTGCACTCGCTAGTGGTGATTTTGATGGGGATGGGATGAGGATGCTGCGAGAAGCCCTTAACGAGGCTGACATCGTTGCCATTCTCCCTGGTGAAGTATCGAGCCGTGTGGCATCAGGACAGAGACCTCTAACTAACGATATTGGTAAAGAGGCAATTATTGTCAATCCTGACAAATGGAAAACAGAAACAGTCCAAGGACTTCCTAATGAGGGCAAGGGATACATTGAGAATGTACCACCATCGGTAATTAAAGAAGAGATACGGTTATTTACTAATCAGGCAAAGCTAGAAGATCTAATAACTGCACTAACTAACCCAGCATTGCCAGATTTCTTCGCCTCTCCAGAACCAGATTTCAGGAAAGAGTTCGTAGGTGGGCTGGAAGTCTTAAAAAGACCAACTGCGCCAGAATGGCTTAATAGGTTTCCGCCACCTGTAACTAAGCTCCTTACTTACGGTCAGCGAAGAAAGATTATGGAAGACCTACCTGGGCCACCAGGTGCTGACGCATTGGGTAGGGCGCTTGGACACCTCGCAGATGACATTCGTATATTTGTAGCACGACCATTTAGGTGGCTAGCACACCATGAAGAGTTGCTTATTGACTTAGAGTTCCCATATGTAAGATACAAAGGCCATGTCGTTCCACCTTGGTCACCTTTCCGTGAGGAAAAAGGAAAATTATTCAAGAGGAATTCGGATGGGATGATCATTGAGCCAACCGAATACGGCAGACGATGGGTTAAGAAATATATAGAGACACTGCAGGAAAGAACAAGAAGGTCATTAAGAATACGGCTTGCAGATGGGGAAGGTAATATCCCAGAAAGTTTCTACCTATATAGGGGAGCAGCTACTGAGCCTGGTGAACTTGGGCGACCTTGGAATATTCCACATGAACGAACTGAGGAAAAATCGTGGCAAGAGATGGGAGTCGGCAAAGATTTTGATGTAGAGCCAGGAGACATGTCGCCTTCCAATCTTCTATCTACTTCTCTTAATAGAGAAGTAGCCCCCTTCTTTGCTGGCTTTCGGCCAGGAGCCTCTTTTACAAGCTGGAAAACGGGTCAGTCAGAATTTCAAACTACAAGGCGTCTAGGTGCTTACAAAGTTAGAATAGATAATTTCAATGGTATAGATTGGCAGATAATAGGAGGCTCAATGCCTTCTATTGGTAACTGGGCCGATGAACAAGAAATATTGGTTCCCAGATGGAGACTAGAAAAATCAGTAACTACTGCTCCTAAGCCAAGCCTAGCAGACGTGATACGTGCAAAAGACATCGCTGGTTTTGATGAATTTGCTGCAGAAGCTAAAGATCGATGGTTACGTTGGGTTAAGAATAGTGAAGAAACAATTGAAAATGAGTTAGATAATATTATCGATACACAAGATGCTATTGCTGAAAAACTTGCTGACTTAAAGAAAGAAGCAACGGCACTCTCTGACGCACAACGAAGGACAGCTAGAACAAAAGCTATCCAACAGCCTTTTCAGCAAAACTTACGTGCTATCAATTTCGCGCACTTGGCGAAGATATTAAAAGAACGCTCCGATGCAATAAAAGTACTCGCTCTTGCAAACTTCAAGCGTGCTGCTGATGTCATGGATGCAACAGAAGCCGTCTCTGTAGCGACACGTATCCGTGACAATATTCTTAACGAACAAAAAGACAAGGTAGCTACTGCAGGGTTTATCGGAGCTAACCAGAAGAAACCAGCGATTGTTATTGATCTGGATGGGAAGTGGCGTACTGCAGGAAAAGGTGGCAAGCCGCTGTATTCAGCATTTGTTAAGGAGGTTGCTCCTGGCAACCCATATGCACAACTCAAAAAAGATCTGATTGTTCTTGCTCGGCGGGAAATAATAGCAGAAAACATATTACAGACTGCTATAAACAAACGCGCACGGATGGAACTTACATCACCAGATCCATGGCCTAGCACTAAAATCTATAAGGATGCAATGGATAGGAGAGATAAAGCGACCAAAGCATTTACGCGAGACAGCCAGCCAAAAGGGAAGGGCTTTACATCAAACAAAAGCCCTAAAGCATTGATAAGAACACTGGTAGAAACTCAACACAGTGAGCTATACGACGGTATATTTGGCATGGATCTTATTGATCTACCTATCTCAAAGCTAACTTTGTACAAACGCACACTGATACGACGTGCATTGGATCATTTTGATAGCGATCAGGATATTTCGGGCATAGCTCCTCTTCGGGAACGTGAATTTCCAGAACGAGGAGCTATGCCAACTCAGCAACAGGCAGCACTACAAGTCCGTATTCAACAAGCAATAGACGATACATCGCGTCGATTTGAAAGAGATACACGTATACGGATATTGGAACGAGGGTTTGATGAACAAGCAGAATCGTGGAGACAGAGATTTATTGCCAGACATCCACTGGAACAAGGCCCAGTAGGCGAAGCAGATAACCTTACAAAAGAAGTTGCACCAGATGGGGTTGATGGAATAGGCGGAGGCATTAACGTTCCGTCTGGTGTTGTCGATTCTCCTTTGCCAGGAGAACCTCCAAGGACTCCGTTTAGGAGTCAGCCAAGTGAACAACTAGAGGATGTCGCTCAACAGTTGGTCAGTGGTAAATGGATACAGAAACTTTCAGACTGGGTACAGAATACACTCCTTGGTAATGATCTTGGCGAACTAGGAAGAGGCCCAACACTAATAACAGCACGAGTAGTAAACCGAGTACTCGGTGCTGTACACCCACTTACTGTCAATCAGTCCTATTTCTTCAGATTAGCTATCGCCTATACAAAGCGATTGAGTGGTCGAAAAGCTCAGGAGAATGTAGATGTTGTAGCCATGTTGAATGCAACACTTGCTCCTGATAGAGCATTTGCTGCTACAGATACTGAATCCATAAGAATGCTGGATGAGTTATTTGAAAATGCAGCACCAGTCGATATGGAAAATGGGAAATGGGGTAGGACTCAGGCTATTAAAGATGAATATGGTGTAATTGGCGAAGACCTGCTAGAAGTATGGTGGGAGTTCCAACGACTAGGAACTTTCAAAGCATTCAGTGACAAACCTAGCATTGCAACGGCGTTAGGTATTACACCAGGTATGACTACAGAACAAATGCGGAATGCATTTGTAGACTTCTTCAATAAAACAACAGTATCTGGTTCTGAAACCACCATAGCTCTGTTCGATAACTTAGGTCGATATTATGACGAAATAGAACTTATGATTCGGCAGGCTGATCCTGATACTGTCAGCGAAATGCCAAGAGGGCGCAGGCTCCTTCACAGAGAAGTAAAAGCATTTGCTAATGGAGAAGAA
>Ga0114934_10003202_pt1 | contig 10261 bp, 9 predicted proteins | sample 4SBtaG_2_FD_99695 | JGI IMG/M metagenome (GOLD analysis project Ga0114934, IMG submission 99695) | Deep subsurface microbial communities from Kolumbo volcano to uncover new lineages of life (NeLLi) - 4SBTROV10_white metaG | ecosystem: Environmental > Aquatic > Marine > Volcanic ...
ATTTAATATAACTAGTAATATAACTAGATACAAAACTATAAAAAAAAATCAAAAGACTTACATTCTTTTGACTTTTTTTATCTAGTTAAATCCAAACTCAAGCCACAGGTTACACCTGTGGCTATTATTGTTCAATCCCTTCGGGATTTATTCCAGCGCATCAAAATAAGAATTAGCCCAATTACCAGCTGCCGCCGGCACCTCCTCCGCCAAAACTTCCGCCACCGAAACCTCCGAATCCGCCGCCGAAACCACTTCCGCCACCAAAATCGCTTCCTCCCGAAAACCGGTCCCAGTTACCAGAGTGTGAACGACTTCCTCCGAGCATACTTCCCAGCATAAAAGCCGTCCAAAAAGAGGTGCCTTTTCCTACGCTGTACGACCGTGCGTTGCTGGCGCGAATCAACAGGTAAATAAGGAAAAAAATGATAAACGGAAAAAGGAAGCCCAGTGACGAGCCCTGATGGGATTTGTTGTAACCTTTTGCACTGATTTCGCCCGATGCCAGTTGTTCTAAAACCTGCACGGCAGCCTGTACACCTCCGTAATAATCTCCTTGTCTGAAATGGGGAATCATTTCGTTTTCAACGATTTTTTTTGCGGTGGCATCGGGGATGGCTCCTTCCAAACCATATCCCACTGCAATAAAAACCTGTCCGCGGCTGTTGCCATATTTGGGTTTTATGAGGATTACAATACCATTGTCGAATTTTTTTTGTCCCACTTGCCACTCATATCCCAATTGTGTCGCAAAATCAGCCACAGCCATCCCATTCAACGATTTAATCGTTACCACCACCATTTGGTTAGAGGTGGTGTCATGAAAATAACGCAATTGGTATTCAAGTTGATTAATTTGGTCGGCATTGAACAAACCGGCAAAATCATTGACCAATCTGGGAGGGTTAGGCCGGGCCGGTATGTCCGAAGCAAAAATATGCAGGTTGATGAATAAGAACCCTGTTAGTAGTAGCGTGAAAAATCGGTAGTGTTTTCGTTTCATTGGTGATGAATATTTATTTAATGGATGATGGTTTTCGTTTTGATTAACCGGTAACCATTCCTATTGTAAAAAAAGAAGTGGTCGTTTACCTCCGGTTTTCTTTGCCATCTTTTTTATTTTTTTAACCGAACCGGCCTCATCGGTTTAGCGTTTGCAATGTTTAATCAAAGCGGGGGTGGCTATTTACCAAATGAAATATCATCCGGCAATTCGTTGATGTCGTCCACATGGTGCGGAAAGTGTTTTTTCAAATGTTTTCCTGCTTCCGTAATTCCGTAAACGAGCCCCTCCACAAATTGGTTTTGTTTAAATTTCTGTACCATCTCGGCTTTGATATCATCCCAAAATGTGGGAGGAACCACTGCATTGATACCGGCGTCACCGATAATGGCAAATTTATGACTCTGCACTGCCAGATAAAACAAAACGCCATTTCGTAACTCGGTTTTATCCATTTTTAGCTTATTAAATAAAAATGCAGCCCGGTCGAGAACTTCGCCTTTGCATACCGATTCGATGTGTACCCTGATTTCACCCGAGGTATCCAATTCTGCCATCAGAATGGCCTGTGTAATTTTATCCTGCTCCTCTTTGGTAAAGAAACGCTTGGCGGTTGGACTCATGATTTTGATTGTATTTGGGTTAAAATTTTACTTCGGGGGCTTTTTCAGCACCTTTTTGTGCTTTAAAATAGGGCATCTCTTTAAATCCAAACATGTTGGCCAGCATGTTTTTCGGGAAGGTTTTGACGTAAGTATTGTATGATTGTGTCATTTGATTGAAACGGCGACGTTCGGTAGCAATCCGGTTTTCGGTACCTTCAAGCTGCGCTTGCAATTCCAAAAAATTCTGGTTGGCCTTTAAGTCGGGATAACGTTCAACCACCACCATCAACCGGGATAAAGCCGAAGACAATCCCTCCTGGGCTTGTTGGAAATTTTGTAATGTTTTGGGGTTTAACTGACCGGCATCTACATTCACGGAAGTAGCTTTGGCACGGGCTTCGATAACTCCCTGCAGGGTCTCTTTTTCGTGAGTGGCATAACCTTTTACGGTGTTCACAAGGTTAGGAATCAGGTCGGCACGCCTTTGATAAACATTTTCTACTTGCGACCATTGGGCTTTGACAGCTTCCTGCCGGCTCACCATGTCGTTGTAAGTTCCTTTGAACCAGCTGTATGCCAGTACAATAAAAATAACAATTAGGGCAATAATAATCCAGGACTTTTTCATCTTTTAAAAATTTTAAAGGGCTAATTTATAAATAATTTTCTATGTTTAAGCTTTTTGATTGATTGGGTAATCGAATTGATAAAGAAAAACATAGCGTATGGAAAGAAATTCCATACGCTATGCAAACGTTGTAAATCTGATTATTCTACCATGCTTACACTGCGTTTTACAAATTCGTCCAACTCTTTTCCTTTGAGCAGGTTTTTCGACAAACGGGCCAAATCGTAAATTTGCCGAATAAGTTGGTCTTGCTTTGATTCGTCTTCTTCAGCAACAATTTTGTCCACCAGGGGATTGTTGGTGTTAACCACCAGGTTATAGGTGTCGGGTAAGCTACCCATGCCCATCATTGGACTGCCGCCAATGGCTTCCATATCTTTCATGCGGCGCATAAACTCGTTTTGAATGATGGTAACGGGCATATCGTTTTCGCTAAGATTTTCAAAACTTACTTCGAATTGTTTGCTGTCGATGTTGCGTTCAAAGGCTTTCTTTAATGCCTCTTTCTGCTTGTCGTCAAGTTTTGAAGGGGCTTCCTCTTCCTTCACAATCAATTTGTCAATGGTATTTGAATCGACCCGTGCAAAAACGGTATCACTGAGTTTTTGTTCCAGTGTATTAATAAAATGAGGATCCAGCACGCCGTCCATCATCAAAACATCATACCCCCGCTCTTTTGCATTCTGGATATAGCTGTATTGTTCGTCATGGTTGGTGGCATAGAGGTACACCAGTTTTTTATCCTTGTCCTTCTGGGTTTTTTCGATTTGCTTTTTGTACTCATCGAGGGTGAAATATTTGCCGTCGGTATTTTTGAAAAGGACAAATTTTTCAGCCTTTTCATAGAATTTGGGTTCCGAGATCATCCCGTATTCGATGAAAATTTTAATATCATCCCATTTTTCTTCAAAACCTTTGCGGTCGTTTTTAAAGATTTCGGTCAACTTGTCGGCCACTTTTCGCGTGATGTAGCTCGAAATCTTTTTCACATTTTGATCGCTTTGCAGGTACGAACGGCTCACATTTAAGGGAATGTCGGGCGAGTCGATTACACCATGTAAAAGGGTAAGAAACTCAGGGACAATTCCTTCCACCGAATCAGTAACAAATACCTGGTTGCTGTAAAGCTGAATTTTATTGCGTTGCAATTCATAATCCTTTTTCACCTTGGGGAAGTAAAGAATTCCGGTGAGGTTAAAGGGATAATCCACATTCAGGTGAATTTGGAAAAGAGGGTCTTCAAAAGTATAAGGATACAACTCTTTGTAAAAAGCTTTGTACTCTTCTTCGGTGGCTTCCGAAGGTGCTTTTTTCCAAAGGGGGTTCGGGTTGTTAATGATTTTGGGTTTCTGAACCTCTTTGGTTTTCGGGTTGCCGTCTTTATCTTTTTCGCCTTCGATGGGTTCGTGGACAGTTTCCATCCCGAATTGAATCGGAACAGGTAAAAATTTACAGTATTTGGTCAGCAATTCGTTGATTTTGTAATCTTCCAAAAAGTCCGAATTTTCTTTGTCGATGGTTAAAATGACCTCTGTTCCACGGTCTTTTTTATCGGTTTCTTCCATGATGTATTCGGGACTTCCGTCACATTCCCAACGTACGGCTTTGGTGGAGCCTCCTTTTTTGTAAGTTTTGCTCCTGATTTCCACCTTTTCGGAAACCATAAAGGCAGAATAAAATCCCAGTCCGAAGTGACCGATAATGGCATTTTGTTCGGCTTCGGTTTTTGTTTTGAATTTTTTCACAAACTCTTCGGCGCTTGAAAAGGCAATTTGGTTGATATATTTGTCAACCTCGTCGGCAGTCATGCCAATGCCCCGGTCGCGCACGGTGAGCGTTCTTTTCTTTTTGTCCACCTCAACATGAATGGTTAAATCGCCCAGTTCATCTTTTACTTTACCCATCGAGGACAAAGTTTTGAGCTTTTGGGTGGCATCTACGGCATTCGAAACCAGCTCTCTGAGAAAAATTTCATGATCGGAATAAAGAAATTTTTTAATGATCGGAAAAATATTTTCTGTTTGAATTCCGATTTTACCTTTCTGTACTGTCATATCTGTATTGCTTTAAATTATGATTCACTTTGAATGGGCTGTTAAATCAAAGGCTGTGCCAAGGAAATACGGGTGACAATTTGTCCATGACAGGTTTCTTATTCTGAATTGAAAATCAGAAGATGAGTGATACCGTCGAGAAGTTTGCCGGATTGTGTTTTTTTTGGGAGATTCGATGCTTTGTAATGCTCAAGATGACTCCGGTTGGGAAGTAAATGAAATAGAGCTGTTTGGATTTTGGTTGCTGCTTTAAAACCAATGACCGAGCGTAAAGTAAACACCCGGTTTGGTGTGCTGGTTCGAATCCATAAAGGTAATCTCCATTGGGCCGATAAAGCTGTTGTAACTGAATCTGATGCCATATCCGAGCAGGAAATTATCGGAATTGAACAAATCGGGAAAATTATTCTGAATGGCACCCAAGTCAACCTGAACCCCGGCATATACTTTGTTAATCAGCTGATAGCGTAATTTTGTATGGGCCACCCACACATTTAAGCCTTGTTCCTGGATGAAGTGCATCCCCGTAAAGGGAACAATGTTTTTGCTGTAGTTTGCCGGATTTAATCCGCCTAAAAAGAAAATTCCTTGTATGGGTGTGTTTCGTTTTCCAAAGGTAATTCCTCCAAAAAAGCTGTTTTGCCAAACCAGCTTTTTGGTGATGCTGTGGTAATGACTGTAATTGATGTATAAAATGCTGGCGTTTTGAAACAACTGCTGGCTCCATCCGGGCGAAAAAGGGGCCAGGTGCTCAAGCAGGAAATCAGTTTTAAATCCACGGGTGGGAAAATAGGCTTTGTCGTATGTGTCGGCACGAAAATTAAAAAACACGTTTCCATAGGTGGCAAAATTGTACGCTGCATTGGGTATCGATTCGGGAAGATATTCCCGGTCGAATTTAAATCGTCTTACCTCCAGGCCAACCCGTAAATTGTAGTTATTCCTGAATCCGTAATGAAGAAAAGCGGATGCAGAATAATTGGTAAACTGGTAGGCGGTTTCTTTGGTCGCTCCATTGTAGAGATTAAAATGAAAGGCGTACATATCGAGTGTTGTCCCCACTCCGATTTTCTTTCCCCGATCGAGCAAATAGAGTGTTTTTAATCTTGGATTGGGCCCGACAATGGCCTTGATAAAAAATTTCGATCCGTACCCCATGCTGTTGCGCAAAGCAAGGTTTAGCATGATACTGCCCTGATAATCACTATCGTAATGCAGGGCTGCACTCACTTCTCCTAAGCTGGCTTCATTTATTTTAATCACAAGTACTGCATTGTTTCCGTGGGGTTGCAGTTCGTAAAATACATGTTTAAAAAACCGTGTTCCATAAAGCATCCGGATGGTGTGTTCCAGTTTATCGATGTGCACCCAATGGTTTTTAAATCCTTTGAAGTAGTTGATGATAAAATTAACGGGCACTTTTTTGGTTCCTTCAATGCGAATATCGCTCACAAAGACCGAGTCGAGGGGCTTGGCATTGAATTTGCGCAAGGGGAGGACCTCAATAGCATTCAACGAATCGCTCAATTTTTTTAATTCGGGGTAATGTTGTTGTGATACCCGTCGGCCTAAGGCGATGATTGAATCATATTGATTGAAATCCATCAAACTGTATTTCATTTTGTAATGGATGTAAACATCGGTGTTTTTGTAAGCTATTTGGTTGGCCTTTTGTCGGTAAAACGATGATACCTGATCCATTACCTTGGGGATGGTGTTTAAATTTTCGATGTTGTTTTCAAGTCCCCTTTGCACATCACCACCGATAATAATTTGGGCACCCATTTTTTTTACTTCCTGGACCGGGAAATTGTTGATTACACCGCCATCAACAAGGTATTTATAGTTGTAATACGTAGGGGCAAAATAGACCGGTATAGACATGCTTGACCGTACAGCCATGGCCAGGTTTCCCTCTTTCAGCACTTCGGCATGACCGCTCAAAATATCCGTTCCAATACAAAGGTATGGGATGGATAAATCTTTGAATTTTGTAAAACGATAGGTATGGTTAAAGTAGTGGTTTAACAATAAATTTATCTCTTGTCCTTCAATCATCGACGATTTCATTACGATTCCCTTCTTTTTTAAATCAAGGGTAATCACGTAATTTTCTGAATATTCCTTTTCTTCATAGGCCAAAAACTTGCGTTCGGGTTTGTCCAACAGCAAGGCATTCCAATCCTGTTGTTTAACCATCTTCAGCATGCTTTCCGGTGAATAACCTGCTGCATAAAGTCCTGCAATGATGGCGCCCATGCTGGTTCCTCCAATATAATCGATATGCAAACCCGCCTTCTGAATGGTTTGTAGCAGACCGATGTATGCAAATCCTTTGGCGCCACCGCCACTAAGTACAAGCCCCACTTTGGGCCGTTGTGTTTTGAGACTGTCCTGGCTGTAAGCCAGCAGAAATTGTGGAAATAACAGAATGAAAACGAATAAAACAAGAAAAATTTTTTTTAACATACTGATTGTTTTTCCTGCAATTAACAAATACACACTGGCTCTGTAAACTGAGTTAGGTTGCTGCCTTTTGTCTGACAAAAATAGGTTTAATGATTGAAATGTACCGGTATTCTTTTTAATTTTGCAAAAAAAGTTTAAATTTTAATCAGATGAAAAAGATTGTTTCATTATGGGTATTAGTCCTGTTTTTAGTGAGTTTTCCGGCTTGTAAAGTGCTGGATAAATTAACCCAATTTCACGTGAACTACGACTCACAAATTACCATTCCGAAAACGCTGGGAATTGACCTTCCGATTGATATATTGACCCCTGATATCAATACGGATTCCAATTCGGAGTTTGAATCGAACAATACGCATAAGAATCTAATTGACGTGATTTATCCTACTGAAATTACGTTAACCATCACCTCTCCCGAAAGTTCTACTTTTGACTTCCTTAAAAATATTGAAATTGATATTAGTGCGGATGGTTTGGACGAGAAAAAAATTGCCTGGCTCGACGACATTCCCAAAACCGGATTAAAAACCATTTCCCTGAATGTGTCGTCCGATAATCTCAAAGCCTATATTTTAAAGGATAGCTTTAAACTCCATACCAAAACCACCACCCGCGAATTGGTGTCGCACGATACGGATGTGAAGATTCATACCACCTTCTTTGTCAATGCGAAGATTTTAGGGATTTAATAAAATAAAAACAGATGCGAAAAAAGTACTTATTTGTCTTGTTGGCCACATCGGCGTTGCTTGTTTTTTTCTGGAGCGGGTGTAAGCTTGATAGCCCTTCAGATGTGCATTACACCGAATATGTATTGGAAATTGACAGCATTATACATCCCGATACCATTCGTCTTGGGAACTCTTTACCCATTAAATTTTACGGAACCATTGGTCACGACGGATGTCATTCGTTTTCTCGATTCGACGGGCATTTTGAAGGGAAAACCATTTTGATCACTGCTTACGGTCGTCAATCGGACGAAACCGTTTGTCCCAGCGTGGAACAATACCTACAGGGATTAACGTTAGCGGTAAATCAACTGGATACCGGCCGTTACATCATTCATGTCCAACAAGCTTATCCTCCCGATTTGTACGATACCGTTTTTGTAAGCGGTTTTGGTGAGGTAAAATAACATCATCCAATCTTAACTTGCACCGGTTTCCTTTTGTCTTTTGAAAAGGAAAGCGAATTTTTATGATTTATTCAAAACAATCGTCAGGGCATTCATTTGTCGTTGTGGGCGGTTGTTTGCATTTTATTATCTTTGCAATCCATAAAAAAAAGTACCGAAAGTGGAAATTTTAGACAAATTAGAAGTCATTAAAAATCGTTGGGAAGAAATTGGTGAACAGATGAACGACCCGTCTGTGATGGCTGATATGAAGCATTTTGTAAAGCTCAACAAGGATTATAAAGAGCTTGAACCGGTGGTGCAAGCCTACAAAGAATATAAAAACCTATTGGCCAATATTGAAAATGCCCGCGAAATAATTGAAACCGAATCGGATCCTGAATTTAAGGAGATGGCCAAAGCAGAGTTGGATGAGCTTTTGCCACAGCGCGAGAAACTGGAAGAAAAAATCCGCATGTTGCTGATTCCAAAAGACCCGCAAGATTCGAAAAATGCAGTGATGGAGATCAGAGCCGGTACCGGTGGCGATGAAGCTTCAATTTTTGCAGGTGATCTTTTTAGAATGTACCAAAAATACTGCGAATCAAAAAAATGGAAAGTAGAAGTGGTGGAGCTTAACGAGGGAACCGCAGGTGGTTTTAAGGAGATTGTTTTTAATGTCATTGGAGATGGAGCCTACGGAACGCTGAAATTTGAGTCGGGGGTACACCGTGTGCAAAGGGTGCCTAAAACGGAAACCCAGGGCCGCATTCATACCTCTGCTGCCTCGGTGGTTGTTTTGCCCGAGGCCGACGAGTTTGATGTGGAGTTACATGACAAAGATATTCGAAAAGATACCTATTGCTCCAGTGGTCCGGGAGGGCAATCGGTGAATACTACCTATTCGGCTATTCGTTTGACCCATATCCCATCGGGAATTGTGGTAACCTGTCAGGACGAAAAGTCTCAAATAAAAAATCTGGCCAAAGCCATGAAGGTTCTGCGTACCCGTCTGTATGAGCAGGAGTACAACAAATACCTCGAAGAGATGTCTTCCAAGCGAAAAACAATGGTCTCTACCGGCGACCGTTCCGCTAAAATCAGAACTTATAACTGGCCGCAAGGCCGTGTGACTGATCATCGTATCAATTTGACTTTATACAATTTACAGTCGATTATCGATGGTGATCTTCAGGAGCTGATCGATAAACTGCAGATGGCCGAAAATGCCGAACGCTTAAAAGAAGAATTCGACAGTTAACAACCCCCTTAGGGCTTGTTTAAAGCATGTAAACCTATCTCCATGACCTATTCCGAATTATATCAACAGATTCAACAAAAACGATCTTTTCTGTGTGTGGGTCTCGATACGGATATCAATCGCATTCCCACTCATCTGCTGGATGCTGAGGATCCTGTTTTTGAGTTTAACCGGCAAATTGTGGATGCTACCCTGGATTATGCGGTAGCTTATAAACCCAATTTGGCATTTTATGAAGCGCAGGGTGAAAAAGGATGGCAAAGCCTCCGGCGAACCATTCAATATATCCGGAAGGCCCGGTCGTTGGTTTTTATTCTTGCCGATGCCAAAAGAGGTGATATCGGAAATACTTCGGGTTTGTATGCCAAAGCTTTTTTTGATGATTTAAAGGCGGACGCCGTCACTTTATCACCTTACATGGGTAGCGATACGGTGATGCCCTTTTTAAAATATGAGAACAAGTGGGTGGTTTTGTTGGCACTGACGTCGAACAACGGGGCCAACGATTTTCAGTTTTTGAAAGATCGCAAGGGAGAGTATTTGTTTGAGCAGGTGCTGAAAAAATCGAAGAAATGGGCTTCCGCTGAACAAATGATGTACGTGGTGGGCGCCACAAAAGCCGTTTATCTGAAACGTGTTCGAGCCATTGTGCCCGATCATTTTTTGCTTGTCCCGGGGATTGGTGCCCAGGGCGGTAATTTGGAAGAAGTGGCCCTTTACGGAATGAATACCCATTGTGGACTTTTGGTAAATTCGTCGCGTGGAATCATCTATGCCGGTGCGGGTGTCGATTTTGCCTCTAAAGCTTCTGATAAAGCAGCCGAGCTACAGCAACAAATGGAATTCCTTCTTAAAAAATATATGGTAATTTAAGGATTCGGTTTTTTTATTACCTTTACTTCTTAAATCAAAAAAATTATTTCGATGAGTGAAGATATTCAATTAGTTTATACCGGTTCCGATGTGGAGGCGATGTTTCTTGAATCGATGCTGAAAGAGAATGGCATTGGTAGTATTCGGAAAAATAGTTTACAATCAAGTATCGATGCAGGTTGGGCCAGTGGTTCACCCGAGGACAGTACGCAACTTTTTGTGGAAACTGCCAATTTTGAAAAGGCCAAAGC
>Ga0114934_10003205_pt1 | contig 10251 bp, 7 predicted proteins | sample 4SBtaG_2_FD_99695 | JGI IMG/M metagenome (GOLD analysis project Ga0114934, IMG submission 99695) | Deep subsurface microbial communities from Kolumbo volcano to uncover new lineages of life (NeLLi) - 4SBTROV10_white metaG | ecosystem: Environmental > Aquatic > Marine > Volcanic ...
CACTCAGATGGTAATATTTTCCATCACACTCTTTTGCCAAGGGTTCTAAGAGCGGATTGATTTTTGATATAACAAGATTTTTATTATTGTCTATTATAGGTTTATTTTCTTTTGTTAGTGCTATTCCTTTGTCTGAACCGCTAGCTACTATGAAAGGCACTATAGAATTTTTTTTACAAATTGTAACAAGTTTGTTTAGTTCTTTGTCTTCGCCTCCATCAGTGAAAATAATAAGATTTTTTTGTTTGTAAGATATTTTTGCAATGCTCTTAAATAAAGAGAGTAGAGATGTTCCTTTTGTCAGTATATATTTTGGTTCTAAAGAATTAAGTGCCATCATACTTATTCCACTGTCAGTTGTTGGCGGTGAAATAAGCATAGTATTTGATGTAAATGCAAATATGCTAAATCTGTCTTTATTTAAACTTTTTATTACATGTGCAATACTCTTCTTTGCTAGATCATATCTTGTTGGTTTTAGATCATCTGCCTGCATTGAAAATGAAGCATCTAGTGCAATAATATAATCTTTGGCATCAAATTTTTGTTCACTTGGTGTATTCATTATAACGGGTCTACTTAAAGCAATTAAGGTTAAAAAAAGTGTAATATAGAGTAGATATTTTTGTCGTTTTTTTTCTTTTTCTAGAAGATTGATATCACTTTTATATAAAAAATACAGAGGTATAAGAAGAAAAAGGACCCAAGGATATAAAAGGCTCATAATAGCTCCTCTTTTCTTTTTAACGCAAGATAAAAAAGCAATAAAAATGCTAAACTTAGAGGGTACATGTAAAGATTTTGTTTGTTCAAATAATGTTTTGAGCGTATAGCACTTGGTTCAAGTTTATCTATCTCTTGATAAATATCTTGTAGCATTTTTGCATTTTTGGCTGCAAACATTTTTGCTTTTGTATTCTTTGCTATAAGTTTGAGAAGATTCGCATCAAATGTAGAACTATCTCCTATACCGATAGTATAAATTTTTACATGTAACTTTTTTGCTCTTTTTACCGCTTCTTTGACAGAAATAGAACCACTGTTTTGAAAGCCATCTGTAATGAGAATAATAACTTTCTCTTTTGCTTCTCCCTTTTTTAGTATTTTGATTGCTGTTGCTAATCCTTCGCCTATAGCAGTGCTATCACCTGCAATACCGACATCAAAAAAATGAAGTAAAAATGCAACGCTGTTCATATCATAACTTAAGGGAATGGCAGGGTAGGCGTAAGTACCAAATACACTTACACCAACATTATCGTTAAATCTATTTTTTATAAATGATGTAAGAAGCTCTTTTAGGGCATCAAATTTTCTTTTTTGGGTATTGTCTGTATCAAATCCACTCTCGGCCATAGAGCCACTGGCGTCAAGTGCAAATACAAGGTCTCGCCCTTTTCGTTTGCTTGATGTTTTTTGATCATAAGTTATGGGTGAGGCAAGTGCCACAATCATAAGTGTCAATATAAAAGAGTAAAGAAGTTTTTCTTTATTTATTAAAGATGTTTTTTTTGAAAAAAGCTGTATATGTGGAAATATAATCTGTTTTAGCGTAAGAGGACACTTATATATGCATATTACTAGAAGTAAAAGTATTAAGACATAAGGATATTCAAACGCGAAATTATTCAATTTGTGACTACTTTTTGATACAATTATAGCAAAGAGGAGATGAAAGTGAGATATATTGTATTATTTATTATTCTAATAACAAGCATGTATGCAAATGAAAATATGTATAATCGTGGTGAAATGCTTTTTTTTGCAAATGCCTGTTCTAGTTGTCATGGCCCCTCTGCTGAAGGAAGCAGTACTTATCCAAGACTTGCAAATAAAAAAAGAGCCTATTTAAAAAAGAAACTTATTGATTTTAGAGCGGGCAAGGCAAGTAGTGTATCACAGCAAATGATGGCTCAATTTGCTGAAAAACTAACTGATAAAGATATAGACGATTTGACTTTTTTTCTTTCTACCCATAAAAAGGTACATGTAGATGATGTAGGAGATGATATATTAGGCGGATTTGGCTCATAAACTTGCCCAGTACATTTTTAAGTATAAGCTCAATGTGCTTGTATATCCGACATCACTAAAGAGTAGTTTTTTATTTTTTTCATAAATAAATGTAGTTGGGAACCCTGCTATATGAAATTTTGAAGAGAGCATACCACTGTTATCATTTACTACTTTAAATGTGTAGTTATTCGCATCTAAATAGTTCTTGATTGCCTCATTACTGCCAGATTGTACAGCTATGCTAATCACTTGAAAATGTTTGGAAAGGAAGTTTATATTTGAAGCTTCGAGTTTACATGTAGGACACCATGTCGCCCAAAAATGTATTAAAATTGGTTTATTGTCCGCTATTTTATACTCTTTATTAGTGATAAGTTGATAATGCTGTATTGTCAGTGGGCTTTTTGATAAATCTCGACTTTTATATATACTTATTGTATTTGTAAGTAGGGTTATAATAATAATGAAATAGATAATTTCTTTGATGTAGTGTTTTATTTTATTTTTCATGATGCTAGCTTAACACTTATGTAATAATAAACTGATAAAATACCGGAATTATATTAAGTATCTGGCACTTACAAACAAAGGAAAATTCATGTTAAAATTAATACTTATCCCATTATCACTTTTATTACTCTCTGGATGTAGTACTGCACCAAAAAAAGTAGCCCCTTTAAAAGTTAAGAAAATAAAGCACACACTGTTTCAAACAGTTTCAAAAAAGAAGGCTGTTCTGTTACAAAAAGGGAAAGAAAAAGGATATTGTCATGTATGTGGTATGAAGTTAGTAAAATTTTATAAAACGAATCATGCTGCAAATGAGAATGGAGTAGAGCATCAATACTGTTCTTTACGATGTTTGACAAAAGATATACATGACGGTGCCCAACTTGAAAATCCACAGGTTGTTGATGTACACTCTTTACAGTTTATACCAGTATTAGAAGCTTATTATGTTGTAGGCAGTAAGAAACCTGCTACTATGAGCAGAGTAAGTAAATATGCTTTTAAATCTCTCAATGACGCAAAAATATTTCAGGCTAAATATGGTGGAAAAATAGTTGATTTTTATTCTGCTTGGCAGATTGCTAAGAAAGATTTTAAATAAGAAGAACCGCACTGTAAACGCCTACGCAAAAATTTATGTGAGATAAAGTGTTTCTTTGCTAAAATAAATAAAAAAATAATGAGCATATCTTATGAGACAACTTAATTATAATTACACTTCAAAAAAAGAATTTTTACACTTTTTGCAGCAGCATCATGTCAATCTTTTTGATGATAAAATTTTAGTACAGATGTTTACCTCACTAGAAGATATAAAAGAGATTGAGACGATTGCGAATGATGTCTGTGCAATACTTCAAAATGCCAAACTTATCGGTGTTTCTACAGCAGGCGAAATACTTGAATCCCATATGCTCGAAAAACATGTCATTTTAAGTATTTCTATTTTTGAAAAAACGACGCTTGATACAGTCTATATAGATGAAAAAAACTCTTATAAACTTGGCGAAAAAGTTGCCAAGAAGCTCTTAAGAGATGGCACAAAATGTGTTATCTCTTTTGTTGAGGGATTGTCACAGCAAGGAGAAGAATATCTCGATGGATTCAATGCACACAATAAAAACAATATTATCATTGTAGGAGGAATGGCAGCCGACCTTTTTACTTTTTCGCATACATTTGTTATTCATCAAAATAAAATTTATACTGCGGGAGCCGTTGCAGTTGCCTTGTGTGGAGATGCCCTTGAAGTCACTAATGATTATAATCTAGGTTGGAGAGCTGTTGGTCCATCATTTATCATCACAAAAGCAGAAGAAAACCGGGTTTATGAAATAAACAACAAACCCATAAAAATCCTCTATGGTGAAGTTTTGGGACAAGAAGTGAGTAAGAATATGCCAGCATCAGTCACAGAATTTCCTCTCTTAAAGCAAGAGAATGGCGTACTTATTGCCAGGCAAATGATAAATGTACTTGAAGATGGCAGTATCATTTATGCAGGAAAATTGCATGAGGGAGATAAAGTACACTTTGGGATAGGAAGCTCAAAAGATGTAAATGATTATAACCCTGCAGAAACTAATTCTTTAGCAAATAAGGAATTTCAAGCTGCCTTTATTTATTCTTGTGCTGGAAGAAAACAGTTTTTATCTTTTGAACTAGAAAAAACATTTAGGCAGGTATCTCAACTCACACCTACAGCCGGTTTTTTCACTTACGGAGAGTTTTATACAAACAGACAACATCAGATGATGCTGAATATGACAAATACTCTCCTTTTCCTCAATGAAAAAGAGACAAGAGATGGAGAAAGAAAACCTGTAATTCATAAAGAATTGGAACGGACAAATAAATTAAACGATAGTGCTATTTTACATTTAATAGACTATGTATCACATAACTTAGAGCAACAGCAAAAAGAGTTTGATACAACAAAATTTAAATTAGATGAATTCCTTGAAGATGTTAACAGTGTTGTTATTATCTCTAGAGCTGATCTGCAGGGAAAAATAACCTATGCCAATGAAGAGTTTGAAAAAATCAGTGGTTACAAAAAAGAGGAACTCCTTGGGAAAAACCATAATATTATACGCAATCCTCTTATAGATGCAGAAGTTTTTAAAAATTTGTGGCAAACAATACAAAAAGGAGATGTTTGGCACGGTACGCTTTCCAATAAAGCAAAAGATGGCTCTATTTACTATGTAAAATCTCATATATTTCCGATTTTTGATCGAGAATATAATATAACAGAGTATATGGCAATTCGGGAAGATATAACAGATGTTGTTAGAAGTAAAAAGGCGTATGCAAATCAGCTTCAATTTAGTAATATGCTTCTTGATAGTGAAGAAAATATTGTCATAGTTACAAAAGATAAAAAAATTAATAAAATGAACCGCTCTTTTTATAAAACTTTTGATTATGCGGACTTGGAAAGTTTTTTGAGTTGGCATGAGTGCGTTTGTGATCTGTTCATCGAAAAAGAAGGGTATCTAAAGAAAGAAAAAAGACCAAAAATGTGGTATGACCCCATACTCAAAGAACCGCATAAACTTCATTTCGCCTTGATGTTAGATAAGAATAATCAAGAACGTATCTACAATGTGAAATCTCATAAAGTTATGTATGACGATGAAACAACATATATAATTCATACCTTTAATGACATTACCGAGCTTGAAGAGGCAAAACAAAAAGCACAGCGGGCCGAAGTCGCACAAGCAATGTTCTTGGCAAATATGAGTCATGAGATAAGAACTCCTATGAATGGTATTCTTGGATTTGCAGAACTGCTTGAAAATACCCAGCTCTCAGATACCCAAAAAAAATATGTAGATATCATTAATAGTTCTACGAAAACGCTATTGAATATTATTAATGATATCCTTGATTTCTCTAAAATTGCAAACAATAAAATAGATCTTGAATATATTGAAATAAATCCTTATGTAGAGTTCATGACAACTTATGAACTCCTCAAATCACTTGCGGAACAAAAATCACTTGTGTATTTGAATAATTTTGATATAAAAATGTTCGAATGCATCATAAGTGATTCTACGAGACTGAGACAAGTCATCACAAACCTTCTTTCTAATGCTATCAAATTCACACCGAAAAATGGAGAGGTACTTTTTCAAATAGAGGTCATTAAAACAAATAAGGATTCGCAGACTATCCGTTTTAGTGTTAGCGATACAGGCATAGGCTTAGCAAAAGAAAAACTACAAACAATATTTAAACCATTTTCACAAGCTGATGCCTCTACAACCCGTAAATTTGGTGGTACAGGACTAGGACTTAGTATCAGTGCCGATTTGGTTAAACTTTTTGGAGGCAAATTAGAAGTGACTTCAGAGGAGGGCAAAGGAACAACATTTTTCTTTGATTTACCATTTAAAAAATGTGTAAACACTCCAACACTCAGCAAACTTCTAGCAGATTATGAATTTTTCATCATTGGAGATACGAATCGTTTAGTTATAGAAAAAATAGATGAAACGCTAGCATCTTTTCATTTACATTATAAACATATTGATAAAGAAGAGGATTTTATCAGCAAACTCTCTCAAAACAGTATCATCTTGACACTTGATGAAAATAAAGGGATGCAAGCACGAAGCATTCTACCACGGGAACAGATTGTCTGTATCAGTGATACATGTAACAATGAAGAGCTAAGTTGTGTTAACTTAACATTTAATGAATCTTTTAGTTCAGAATTATATAATTTCCTTTTATCTAAAATGCAAAACCATAGTTTAGAACATAAAGAAGAAAAACAACTCTTGACACAAACACTTAAAATTCTTGTTGCCGAAGATTATGATATCAACCGTATGCTTATTGAATCATTATTTGAAAAACATCCAAATATTGAGTATGAATTTGCATTTGATGGTGAAGAAGCAGTCAAAAAAGCAACAACCGCTCATTATGATATGATACTTATGGATGTAAATATGCCAAATATGAATGGTTTGGATGCGACAAAAATGATACGCGAAAAGCTAACACATCACATTCCTATTATTGCTTTGACTGCCAATGCTATTAAAGGTGATAAAGAGAGATTTTTAGAAGCAGGAATGGATGATTATATAGCAAAACCAATTAAAGCTACACAACTCAATACAACAATTTTAAAGTATGCCCCATCTCAAAATAGCCCTAAAGAAGATAAATATACGGACCAAGATAAAGAGCGTAGCTTCAGAAAGTTACTCCAAAAAATTGAAAAAAACTTAGAGCTCGATGAGTCTGTCGTTATAAAACTACTCAATGCTTTTACACAAAGTACACAAATATCGCTAAACGAACTCAAAGAAGCTTTCCAAGCAGAGGATAGAGAGAAGATATTAAATATAGCGCATAAGATTAAAGGTTCTTCTGCAACACTTTCATTAAATAAAATTAGCACTTTGATGGAAAAAATAGAAAGCGACATACACAATAATATTGAAATTCGCTATAATGATATTTTTCAAACCATAGATGATTCTATCACTTTACTTAAGGATGTTTTAAAAAATGCACAATAAATTAAAAATTGTTATCGTTGATGATGAAATTGTAAATCTACTTTTATTAGAAGATATCCTTCAAAGTGAAGGATATGAAAATGTTTCAACCTTTAGTGATTCTACGGAAGCTTTGGAACATTTACAAAAACATTCTGTCGATGCCTTGATTACTGATTTTAATATGCCAAATATAGATGGGATACAACTTTTAGAAGAAGCAAAAAAAGAGCATCCTGATTTAGTGAGTATTATGATTACAGCAAATAATGATAATGAAATGATGCGTAAAGCTCTTGAAGTCGGTGTTACCGAATTTTTACTCAAACCAATCTCTCCTGTGATATTTAAATTGCGTTTGCATAATATTTTGACAATTGAGGCTTCTTTGAATCTTAGTAAAGATTTCAATAAAAAACTCTCAGAGAAAGTAAAAGAAGCAACCGTTGCATTGCAACAGAGTGAATATGAAGCATTGGAAGTCCTTTCAAAAGCGGGGGAGTATAAAGACCCCGAAACTGCAAGTCATATTGCCAGAGTTGCACACTACTCAAAACTTTTAGCTGAGACTTACGGACTTTGTGAAAAAGAACAAAATATTATTTACTATGCAGCACCGCTCCATGATATAGGGAAAATCGGTATTGCCGATGCTATTTTACTTAAACCGGGAAAACTAACAGATGATGAATTTACAAGTATGCAAGAACATCCTTCCATTGGTGCGGCTATTTTACATGGAAAGAAAAATGTTTTTTTACAAGCTGGAGAAATCATAGCATCTACCCACCATGAAAAGTATAATGGAAAAGGGTATCCTAAAGGGCTGCGAGGGGAAGGTATTCCTTTATATGGTCGTATTGTAGCTGTTGCTGATGTTTTTGATGCACTTACATCAAAGCGTCCTTATAAAGAAGCATGGAGTTTTGAAAAAGCCCTTAATTTATTGATCGAAGAAAAAGGAGAGCATTTTGACCCGAAAATAGTTGACCTTTTCCTACAAAATATTGATAAAGTGAAAACTATTTATGAAGAATTTCAAGAAGATTAAGCTTGCTTTTCAAAAACAATTAAAAATTCATGCTGCTCCATAGGAAGCAGTTTGACTAGGTACATTTGTCCTTCTTTGTCTTGAGAAACAGTATGATAACTTGTACGATTTTTCATATTTATGACAATATCTTCCATAAGCTTTATATCAAACTTCTCAAAAACTTGTTTCATATTTGATATATCTTCGCCAAATTCATTTTGAAATTTTCTATTTGTATATTTTAATTTTAAATCTGCATAAAATACCGCACTTACATAAAACTCATTTAAAAAAGTACTACACAAATCACTTACTTTTAATGTGCACTGTAAATCCATTTCAATCTGTTTTTGTCGTATAACCTGTTCAACTTTTAGTTTTAATTCTTCTGGTGAAAAAGGTTTTTTAAAGTAGTCAAGTATGCCTGCTTTATAAGCATCTCTCATTACTTCCATATCTAAGGTACTAGAAATCATAAACACAGGAAGATGGAAGTTCTTCTCATCTCGTTTTATCTGCTTTAAAGCATCTAAACCACTCATATCCGGCATCTGCATATCAAGGAGCATTAAGTCAATATTTGATTCTTTTACTTTTTCAATAGCTTCAGCACCATTGTTTGCTTCAAGAATAGTATATCCGCAAGAAGATAAAATTCTCTGCATCATCTTTCTAATAACACGAGAATCATCTACTATCAACACTTTAAAATGAGGATTAATTTGTATATTTTCGATAATATTTAAAATTTCTTTTACCGTCAAATTGGCATTTTTTCCTTTTATTAAATAGTCCAAAATACCAAGTCGAAAGAGCTCATCTCTTCGTAAAAGATCATTTTCAGATGAAAAAATTACAATTTTTGTTGCTTTATTCGCTTCTTTTATCTCTTCAATTAAATCTTCACCTTCTCCATCAGGAAGATGCAAATCCAAAATTACAAGTGTAATTTCATTTTCTTGTAAAATATCACGAGCAGTTGCTAAATCATAACTTTGCAAACAATGAAAACCCTTTTCCTTTAACTTTGAAGTTAAGGTATTGTTGATAACTCGAGAATCTTCAACAATAAGAATCGTAAAGTTTTCATTATCTAATCTTTGTGTCTGACTTTTGCAATTAAACATATTTATATCCATTCCTGTTTTTTAAGTTACGCATTATAACATATTGTTGTACGTTGTTTGTCTCTAGAACTTTTTCATTGACATATATGGAATAAATTTCATAAAAATAGTGCTTTGTGGGGGGGGAATGATGGGTAAGTGGGGGGGGTGGAGATAGAGTAATTACTCTATCTCAGCGTCGATAACATCTTCATCGTCTTTTTTCTTTGCTGAATCAGCTGCTCCAGCTTCACCGCCTTGCTCTTTTTTATACATTCGCTCTGCCATTTTGTGACTAGCTTCTGTAAGTGCTTTTATTTTTTCTTCAATTTGCTCTTTTGTAGCATTATCATCTTTGAGAACTTCTTGAAGATCAGTGATTGCTGCTTCAATTTTCGCTTTTTCATCAGCAGCTAGGTTATCACCCATTTCTGTCATTGATTTTTCAGTTTGCGCAATCAATGCATCTGCTTGATTTTTAAGTTCAACAACAGCTTTTCTAGCTTCATCTTCAGCTTTGTGTGCTTCTGCATCTTGAACCATTTTGTTAATCTCTTCTTCACTTAATCCTGAAGCACCGGATATTGTAATTTTTTGCTCTTTACCAGTTCCTTTATCAACAGCACTTACTGTTAGTATACCATTGGCATCAATATCAAATGTAACTTCAATTTGAGGCACACCACGAGGAGCTGCCGGAATATCAGTCAATTCAAACAGACCTAAAGATTTATTGTCTTTTGCAAATTCTCTTTCACCTTGTACAACGTTAATACTTACCGCCGGCTGGTTATCTTCTGCAGTTGAGAAGATTTGAGATTTTTTCACAGGAATTGTAGTTCCTTTTTCGATAACTTTTGTTGCAACACCACCAAGTGTTTCAATACCAAGTGATAATGGAGTAACATCAAGCAAAAGAACATCTTTAACATCGCCACGTAATACACCACCTTGGATAGCCGCACCTGCAGCAACAACTTCATCAGGATTTACACCTTTATTTAACTCTTTTCCATCAAAGTAGTCAGAAACTCTTTTTTGTACCAATGGAACACGAGTC
>Ga0114934_10003206_pt1 | contig 10251 bp, 7 predicted proteins | sample 4SBtaG_2_FD_99695 | JGI IMG/M metagenome (GOLD analysis project Ga0114934, IMG submission 99695) | Deep subsurface microbial communities from Kolumbo volcano to uncover new lineages of life (NeLLi) - 4SBTROV10_white metaG | ecosystem: Environmental > Aquatic > Marine > Volcanic ...
CATGTTGGTAATGCAGGCAATCCCCAACACTCGTATCCCCCTCTGATTAGCGGCAATTACCTCAGGCACGGTAGACATGGTTGCCGCATCTCCGCCAAGGCGCTGAAACATTCGGATTTCCGCGGCTGTTTCGTAGGTGGGCCCACGGCTCCCTACCAACACCCCCCTTTGCAAATAGATTTTTTGCTCTGCAGCCACTCTTTCCACAAGAGCCATTAATTCGGGATCGTACGGGTGAGACATATCCGGGAATCGCGGTCCAAATTCCGATTCCTCTTTACCGATCAGAGGATTCGTAAAGAAAAAATTCAAGTGATCCTCGATCAGCATCAGATCTCCCGGACGAAAAAGCGGATTTATCCCCCCAGAGGCATTTGTCACCAGCAGCGTCCGAATGCCGATTTCTGCCATGAGATGGGCGGGAAAAACCACGCGGCGCATGGGGTAGCCCTCATAAAAGTGAACCCGCCCTTTCATGGCCAACACATATTTTCCGGAAACCTTTCCGAACACCCATTTCCCGGCATGGCCGCTCACTGTTGAAACCGGATAATGGGGAATGTCCTTGGTTGGAATTTCGACCGTATCTGACAGTTCCGCGGCAAAATTCCCCAATCCCGAGCCCAATATGATTCCAATTGACGGAAACTTCGACACCTGCGTTTCCAGGAAATCTTTCGCTTCTTTTAATTCTCGTTTGTAATCTGACATTTTTATTCCGATAAATCTTTTCTTCAGATGTTTAAAAAGTATCCGGTTCCACTCACTCCGGTGTTTCCAGAGGTAACGAATGATTTGCCGTGAATCGCCCAATCACTCTTCTCTCATTTTTTCTCAGATAAATAAATCATGTAAATCGTTCAAGCGATTTTCCAAAAAGTTTTTACATCAAAACTCCTGAAAAATCTAACACAGGCATTTTACCTGTGTTCGTTTGCTATTAGAAACAAAAAAATGGCCAACTCACATTTCACAAGTCGGAGGCTTTGCGGCATTTTGGTTCAAACACTAAATAATCATCCCTGCGATTGTTGCCGTTAGCCAGGAAGCCAGCGCCCCTCCGAACATCGCCCGCAAGCCCAGCTTTGCCAGGTCTCCTCGCCGATTGGGAGCAATCCCGCCAATTCCACCAATCTGAATGGCGATGGAGCTGAAGTTTGCGAATCCGCAAAGGGCATACGTGGCAATAATCACCGTCCGCGGCGAAAGCTGGCTTTTTACAGCTCCCAGTTCCACATATGCCACAAATTCATTAATTGAAACTTTGGTACCAAGTAAATTCCCAAACTCGACCAAATCCTTGGGGGGAACTCCCATAAAAAATGAAATCGGCATGAAAATGTACCCGAATATTTCCTTCAGGCTGGTGTGTAAAAAGCCGAGTCCGTAATTAATCATAGCGATGATCGCAATAAATGCCAAAAGCATCGCCCCCACATTTAACGCCAGCCGTAAGCCTTCCGCGGCCCCCTGTGCAGCGGCATCAATGACATTTTCCGTATTCTTTTCAACATTTACCTTGACCATATTCGCTGTTTCGGGAGTTTCCGTTTCGGGGTAAATGATTTTCGCCATCACCAACGCCGCTGGCGCGGACATTACGCTGGCGGCCATTAAATGCCCCGCATCAATTCCAAAACGGACATACGCGGCCATAATTCCCCCGGCAACGGTGGCAAATCCCCCCACCATTATGGCTGTTAATTCGGACATGGTCATACTTGAAACATAGGGTTTTATTACCAGGGGCGCTTCCGTTTGACCTACAAAAATATTCGAAGCAGCCGAAAGCGATTCCGCTCCGCTTACCTTCATCGCCTTCGTCATAACCCAGGCCATTGCCGCCACAATTTTTTGCATGATTCCCCAGTGGTAAAGAATTGACATCAGTGACGCAAAGAAAATAATCGTCGGCAACACGTGAATGGCGAAAATCGTTCCCACATTTACGAAATGCCCGGTACTGGCATCCATCAATTGAAAGGGTCCTCCGCCTCCCACTTCCCGTGCAATATCAGGTGTGGCCCGGTAAAGATTGCCAAAAAGAAACGCTGAACCAAAATCAGTAAAACTGAGTAACTTATCAATGATGATTCGGGAATAATCAAACAAAAGCAAACCAGGTTTTGTTTTTAAAATAATCAGCGCAAAAATGATTTGCAGAGCAATACCCACCCAAACCGTTCGAAATTTAATCTTCTTCCGATTATTCGACATCAACCAGGCGATGCCCAATAAAACAAAAATTCCGACAAAACTAATTAATCGTTCAGGCATAAAATTGTCTCCATTCAATCGAGTTATTTCTTATTCGGTGGCACAAAACATTTCCGGCATCTGGCCTCGTAAATATCCTGTCCGCCAACAACCACAAGAGCCTCATCTTTTGTTAAGCGTTGGGTTCGACTGGCAGGGTTTCCGCAAACCATGCAAATGGCAAGTGTTTTCGTAATATATTCCGCAACTGCCAACAATTGCGGTATTGGTTCGAAGGGCTCCCCCCGGTAATCCAGGTCCAATCCGGCAACGATAACGCGCTTGCCACCATTCGCCAGATCCTGGCACAACCCGACAAGATCCATTCCGAAGAATTGTGCCTCATCAATACCAATCACCTCTGCTTCCTTGGCGTATCTGCGGATTTCAGCCACCGTTTCAACAGACATCGAAGGCAATTGCTGCTCGCTGTGTGAAACAATATGGTCGTCACTGTAACGTGTGTCGATTTTGGGCTTGAAAATGGCCACTTTCTGTCTGGCAATTTGAGCGCGCCTCAGCCGCCTAATGAGTTCTTCCGTTTTCCCGCTGTACATCGGGCCGCAAATGACCTCAATCCATCCAATATTCCGATCACGAAAAATGTTCATTTACTCTCCTAAGGATTCTCTTTTATGTATTCAAATATTAACTTCGCATAATTGCCCAATTGCCTATAACCTCAGTTGACTGCGTTTTAAATAAGCGGCATCCTCAAACGCACCACGCAGTCAGGCTGAAATCCAAAATCAGCAGGCTCCACCTTTTGAGAATGCCATTCCAAATGTGCCTGACACCCACTTTTACAATCGCTGGCTCCAAAGTATGGAACGGGGATTTTTGCACCGCTTTGTGCTTCTAAAGTCTGATTAACGGTACATTCCCACTCCGGGTGATTTCTAAAAATCCAGATTTCCAATATTTCAAAATTCTCACCTGAAAGCAACCAATCAATGTGCCAATGGCGTTTCTTTTTTGATTGCAAGTGGCGCTTCAATCGCGATCTCAAATGACGCTTATCTCTTCCCGTGTAGGAATACAATCCCGCCGGAAAGCGCCATGGCGGGCCCGAACGGCGGCTAACAATTTTCTCTTCCCAAAGAACAAACCACAAAACGTATGTCCCTGAATTGCTTTCAATCTCGGCCAGGGATTGACAATTTCTCACGCATTTTCTCTCAGTATTTGCGCGGCAACTTCGGGAGAAACCGGATTGATCGGAATGCCCGAACCCAATTCAAAACTACTTCGATTCCTCAAAAGCGGCACAATTTCGAAGTGCCAGTGAAAATCATGCTTAAGGGTTTTCCAATATCCGCGCTTGATAGAAGCAGAAATATTGGGGCCGTTGTGTAATGTAATCAAATAGGAAGGATCATTTAACAATTTTTTTATTTTTGACATAATTGTAATAAACGTTTCGGATAGTGCCTGCAAATTGTCATTGTTTTCAAAAAATGTTTCGTGCTCTCGAGGCACAATCCAGGTTTCAAAGGGCCTGCCCGCCGCGAACGGTTCAAACACGACAAATTTTCCATCATCCAATACCACACGTTTTTGCCTCTGCACTTCCTCTTCTATAATGTCACAAAAAAAACAGCGTTCTTTGTAGGCATAATATTCTTTGGCATTGAGCAATTCGTCACGAATTCTTCGGGGCGTGATGGGTGTTGCCAGAATCTGGGAGTAGGCATGCTGCAAGGTATTTCCGGTGGCTTCGCCATAATTCTTGTGAATTAAAACATAACGGAATCGGGGATCTTGCTTCAGCTTTTTTATTCTTAATTGCATGGTTCTCAGAACAGCTACCATGTGATCAACCGAAAATTCCGGAATATTTACATTGTGCTGCGTGTGTTCAATCAGAATTTCGTGGGCTCCAATGCCGTTTAGGAGATCGTAAATTCCAACCGCTCGATTGTCAATATCGCCGCGCGTTTGGAGTATAGGATTTCGATCTGGAATGACGCGAATTTCCCACCCCGGAGTGTTCGGACGAGAATCATCGGGCCGGATGGCAAAGATTTCCGGTGGGGTCAGGCTTTCATTCCCTGCACAAAAGGGGCAGGTTTCATCGGACTGTTTATTCAAAAAACGGGGTACCGAACATAAATCTTCTAATTTAACTTCTTCTCCGATCAAAACAATCGTCCAGCGTCCACTCACCGGGTCTCGCCGTAATTCATTCATAAACAGAGCCTTTAATTCAAATATTCTTTAACAAAAATATGCCATCTCGGAAAACAGAGATGGCGTGTTCTTCCTGAGATTTACGGGCAAATTTTTTCAGATTTTGAATCGCAGAATAGCACCGATTCCTCCAACATCGTCCAGTTCCTGCGATTCCACGATATGTTCTATCTGACAATTTTGAATAATTGCCGACTCCACAGCTTCTTCCAGAATGTCGGGTGTTGCAATCATGGCTATCTTATCGTTTGGGCACTCGGATTTTTCGGTACTCATGTAACCACACTTCGGACAAACAAATCCGGGAACGGACAGGTCATCCTTTAGGATCAGCACATTTACCTGTCCTTGCCAGATTGCCTTCAGAGTATCTTCCAAACCAATTACGCCCAGGCCTTTCGAATTCACCTCCTCCAGCAAACGGTGAATCAGGCGCGCCTCTTCCTCGCGCTCCACCCGCTGCGCAACCTCCTGAGTTTTTAAAAGAGCTTCGTGAAGTGATGAGTTCGGATCCAAATCAACCCGGTCAATAATTCGATCGCGCAGATAGGTGTGCAAATGCTTTTCAAAGGTGGAAACGCTTTCTTTTTTCCCCCCAACAATTAGCCAATCAAATCGTTTCTTTTTAAATAACTCCAGTGTGGCATCCGCAACCTCCTTAAAATGACGGTGAACTTTGTCTTCAATATTTCTTTCAATTCTCCGTTCTTCAAGCCCGTACCAGCCGGCGATTCGCACCTTGCCCGGCACCTGATTGAAAATTTCCGTGTGCTCCGTAATTTCACCCAAATAAACCTCGAAAATGCGCGCCTTATCTCGACTAACTACAACCGTACAATAGCGCTTGTATTCATCCAATAGCGCAGTCAGCGGCCGAACATAAGGCTCACCATTGACAACCAGACGAGTTTTGACTGGCAGTGGAAGATGATAAACCTGCCACAAATTCTTTTTGGATGCCGAAAAAACAACCACTCCGCGAACGCCTTTGCCAGAAAACTCCTGTTCTACATGGTTTTGTATTTTTTTAAAATCTTCTTCAAGGGACGTTTTGATTTCAGAATTGAGATCCGCGTTTTTAATATCCTGCCTTCGCTGTTTGATTAAATCCTTTAGTCGAATGACGTATTCTTTTTTTGAAAATCGTTTTTCATTCACATTCAAATACAAACTGCTCACAAGAAAAGGATTGGCTTTGAACGACAACAATTCTTCCACTTGCTCCATCGTAATCATGATTCTTACTCCTTTCCTGGTTCATCAGAAAGAACAGTTTCTTTGAATTAAGCACCGCTATTTTATTTCTACATTCCTACAATCTCAAAGTTTCCAATCCAATACATTTTAACATTTTTTCAATAAATAATCAACATAAAAGTTCAATCGCGGAAAAGGAAGAGAGCACGAGCCCAAGAAAACATTTTAACTTGCCACGCTCTTTGGAGTCCGGGTACCCAATAAGATATCAAATTAAAGGGGAGTAACCCCATTCATTCAATCCTTCACGGTTAAAACCCCAAAGTATGACATAAATTTCAATCCACGAGCTGAGCAGCTATGCAAAATTACGAAATCTGCCCCAAGGTAAGTCTTTGAGCTAAAACAAGCAAGGATTCTAAAGAATCCTGCCAAAGACGAGAAGCATCCTTCAGGACGCTTCTCCTTTTTAGACCGAAGGTTTACCTTCGGTCGAGCATTTTAAGAGTCCCGAAAAAGAACTTTCTCCACAATCCGTTAAGCTTTTGGCCATTCAAATTATGCCTTCTGGTTCCCTTATCAAATAAAAATAGAGAAAATGCAAGCACCTGTTTAGCACGACTAAAAGGCTGTCGTTGGATTGGGTTGATGTCAATCCCTGAGAGCGGACAAGGGTTTAAAAATTTCACATAAATTTTAAATATGCCTTATGGCGGGTTTTTCTTAATGCGCACGCAGTTGGCTTGTGAGGCTTTTCCCCACAATTTTCATTGGCATTTGGTGCAGGGGAAGATATCCTTGCTGTTTTAGTTCATCAGATGGAAACGTGCTTTCAGGTGGCTTATCCGAAATACACACAATCGGGCTAAACTGTTTTTTCTTCAGGAAGGAAACAAGGTCAAGGATTTCCTGTGTCAGGGTAATTTCCGATCGAAGAATCTCCGCGGGATCTTCGCTTTGTACACAATCAATCCTTTCGATAGTTGCAAGGTACTCCATCCGCCGAAACGATTTAAAGGGCGTAGGGTCACCCTTAACGGTTGAAAGAAAAACCTCTTCAAAATAGGGCGCAACGGCAGATATGGGTCGTTTTTGCAAGCGGGACGCGGTTCGAGTAAGGAATTCCTGAAATGAGGTGATTTTTCTCCGAATTAGCTGATCCACCAATTCTTCAAAACTCCACACATCGGCCAGAACCATTAAACACACGAATGCGAGATAATCCTGATTGTCTTCAGTCAGGAAATGGTAGGCAGGTTCATTGAATGTTTTGTAAATTAATAGAAAATGATCTTCCTGCCATTCATTTTTCAGCGTTTCCTTGATAAGTTTTTTCACGCCATCCATGCGAGCATCGTCAATAACGTGGTCATTGCGCCCGCGAGCCCCAATGAGAGTTTTATCCATATCGAACAAAACAGCGGTTTTTACCTCCTGCCGAAAACCAAATTGCTGAATTTGTGCCAAAAATTCCGAAACCAGTTCCCACCGATTGGCGAGAAAAATGGGGGGATCCGCCGAAAGCATTTTTTCTTCACCAATCGCTTCTTTCCCAATAAACCCAAATACCGGCAGCTTGCTGAGAGTCTCCAAATTTCGCACAACCGATCCGTCGTTCCCCGGAGTATCTCCGAAAAAAAGAATTTGCCGCAACTCGGTTGACGCCCTTAGTTTTACCTGTTCCAAAATAACGCTGGCGTAATCCCGGGAGGCTTTTCGCGGAGGAAATTTTTGCCTTATGTTCAATCTTTTCCGAATATCTTCAAAGGAAAGATATTGTGAGGACACGGGGTTTAGGTCCCGGTAAAAAATATTTTCCCCAAAAACGCTCTGAATTGAGGTTTTGCCTGAATACGTGTACAATTTTGTTTTCTCGCTGAGGGTTTTATTTTTCAGTCGTTTGGCAAAAATATCATTCTGCGTCCGCCGCTTGGCACATGAAAAATCCATCCCCCCCGAGATCTTCCTGGCTGAGTCGGGCACGCGATAAGCTCAGAATGACACCCCTCTTTAAAATTTGCCAATCTACAGTTTCTTATAGCCTTAAAAATGCATATGCCACCAAAACACCAACGCACAATGGCTTAATAAATAGTTGTGTGAATTTGCAGTTAAATAAAAGAAATCGTAAAATTCACATACCTTCAAACCACCAAACATCTTCATCCCCCGGCAGACGGATCCCAACGATCGCGACACCATCGACGCGCCGGCATCGTGAAGCGCAAGACAAAGTAACCGACCATCGAAATTTGCTTGAACATTCGGCTACGCAAAAAAGTATCTGTTGTAAATAAGGCACCTAATAGCATATTATTCGTATATTAGCGTCTTTTGGCTAAAGTTTATGAATAATACAGGTTCATGATAAAAAAGGCGTTGGCCTAAAATACGGCCGACGCCCCAAACAATGCAAGAGTAATTTTTACAACGAGCAGGAGGTTTTTAAAAAACCGGTTCCTGTACTTTCAATTAGGTTCACGACGTTGCATGAATTCAATTATTGCAGCAACCAAAAAGAAAACATCTCGTGCAGCTCCAATCGCCCACCTAATATAATCAACTTATTCGTCTTTCTTCTCTTCTGTTTCATCGGAAGATTCACTCTTTTCCTCGGGTTTTTCGCCTTCAGTGGATTCCTCGGTTTTGGTCTCTTCGGTTGTTTCTTCTTCCTCCTCTTCCTCTTCCTCTTCTTCCTTTCTTTCCAAAAGGTTTTCATCATCTTGATGTTTACGCATGACCAGATACATCAACGTAACGCCGGAATTACCAATAGCAGAAGCGTAAGAAACGACCAATGCTCCCACAGCCAGCATTGAAATGGCGAAAATCCAGGCAGAAATTTCCATAACCACGGGGACTTCTTTTGGCACAAAATCACGAGCAAAATAGAAATATCGAGAGAAATCGCCAAAGGCATATTGAATCCAATTTATGGTGGGGTACACCCAGCTCTGAACCAGTGCCATTCCATTGTTCATTAGATCAATGAATTTTGCCCCCATTCCGACCACAAATAGGAAGTTAAAAATCAGAAATGCCTCTTTAACCGCCCAGGCTAAAATGACAAATCCCAACACCTCAACCACAAAAACGACAATTCCATAGCCGATAATTCGCCAGGGCTGACCCGTGGAAATTGAAAACGACTGGAAGACCGATTCAAAGGCATCCTCGTTAGTGGTTGCAATAATGGAAGGAACAAAAAACAGCGCAACAATCAAAACCAAAATCAGGAAAAAAACGAACAACGCCGAGCTCATGTAAAAAATCGTCATCAGCGCTGTTCCGAGTTCGCCCACGTAAGGGATACGCCCTAATAAGCCCATAATAATCGCGCCGATTGCAAAAAAAAGGATAATACCAATAATTGCCGTGGGAGCAGCCAGCGTGGAAACCCAGCGTTTTAGGGCAAACCCGAATGATTCTTTCCACGTGTAGAAGGTTTCGCCCTTCAAATTCATATAAACAGCCCGGGAAACAGCCGTATTTGTTAGAAGAATAATGGCCACAAGAAGAACAACACCAATCCAAAAAAGAACCCAACTGTACCACGGTCCGCCAATTCCGAAAAGGCAGGGAAACAGCCCAAATCGTTCCCACATGGGAACAAAGCCTTTTCCTGCCGCCAGAAAACTGACGTACGTAAAAATATCGTACGACAAGAAACCAATTACCAACCCAACAAAATTGATCCACACGCGTTGAATGCTAAATGCCAGGCGTGCCGACCGGAACATGTCCCTGTAATCAAAATGCAGCCGAACCATTTTTCCTCCTTACATTTTTAATCAGCTCTTGCCTATCTGGTTAATCAGTATCAATTACCTATTTCTCAAACTAACCATTTGATTTTGGTAGTGTTAGATTTTACAAAAAATTTTCCATTTTGTCAAGTAAAATTTAGAATGCTCATTTATTCTTTTCAGTTGATTTTGGAACCGATTTCTATTATTTTTTAAGAAATTGAAATCGGCGTATTGAAAAGCTCCGGCAAATTTTAATTCATCAAATCCTGAAAACAAACGTATGATCAAAAACCGAAAATCGCCATATTACTTGTTTTTTCTTGTGTTGCTTGGATTTTTTCTCCAATGGTTCCAGTTTATCCCACCTGCGAACGGCCAGAAAGTTTCTTCCAAAACACAACAGAAAAAATTACATTCAATTCGGAAAGAAATCCAAAAATACCGTCAAAAATATAAATTCTCTCAAAAAAAAGAGACATCAACTCTCGAACAACTATCACGCACCGAGCATGAAATGGATTTGATTCGTTCTCTTCTGCGAAAACTTTCCGTTGAAGAAGCAAAGCAGCGAAATCAAATTTTTTTGCAAAACAAAGCGCTTTTGAAATTGACATCAGACTATCAAAAATTAAAGAATGATTATGCCAGTCGGGCGGTTCGGTACTACAAAGAGGGTACTCTTCTGGATCTGGAAATTCTTCTTTCGGCAAAATCGTTTAACCAGGCTCTGGTTTGTCTGAAGTATCGGAAACGCATTATGGAAGCTGACCGACGCAGAATCAGCGCACTCAAAAAACAACGTGAAGAAATTGCAGCTCAAACCGATTTGCTCCGAAAAAGCTGGAAGCGGCAAAGGGCA
>Ga0114934_10003207_pt1 | contig 10249 bp, 15 predicted proteins | sample 4SBtaG_2_FD_99695 | JGI IMG/M metagenome (GOLD analysis project Ga0114934, IMG submission 99695) | Deep subsurface microbial communities from Kolumbo volcano to uncover new lineages of life (NeLLi) - 4SBTROV10_white metaG | ecosystem: Environmental > Aquatic > Marine > Volcanic ...
ACTGCTTATTTTTTCCATGGTATTGACATTTATAAACCTTATGGAAACACAAAGCATTTGTATTGCTATAATAGGGTAATATTAAATAACCACCATATCTATACCACTTACCAACTTCCAACTTATCCATTTTCGGCCTCGGTTATTTGTTCACCTTCAAGTAATCTTAAACCAGTAAGTAGGTATTTAAACCCGTCACCAATTTGCACACCCTCACCGTCCCATTTACAGGTGTAGCCGTCACGGGTAATTAAAGTTTTACCTTCAATAATTGCTACAGCGGCCTCTAGTGGTTTTAATTCGTTTTTAACCCTGTCACCAGGTTTAAAATCAGTCATTTTCTTCTAACCTCTTTGTGATAAAATTCGCATCTTCTTTTGCTTTTTCAAAATATCTAATTGCCCTTTTCAAATCATCCACATGGCAAGAAATAGCGCCCTCTATATCTTCAATCCAATTTTTAACAATGTAATCATTTGAAATTTTAACTTGATCGGTCGCATTATTTTCATAATCCTTTTCATTAAATCGGCTTGGATTTAACGCATTGTATCTTTCAAGTGGTGCCAACTCACAAAAAAAGTGCTCAAACAATTTGTTTGTATATTCAGCCCTAGACATCCCCCAAAGTTGCGCTTCGTCTTCCATCATTTCCTTTAAGTCGCTTCTTATGCCTATCCTGCCTGGGAGTATTTTTGCTCTGGGATTATGCCTTTTGCTATTTCTTAATAATTTAATCATCAATAAACCCTTTCCAGTTTTTTATAAATCTCTTTAATTTCATCAGGCGCATTAGTACAAAAATGATAAAGTGAAACATCGAGCGCATAAGCCAATTTAATCAAGTTTGTAAACGTCGGCACGCGATCGCCCTTTTCATATCTGTTAAGTGTTCGAATATTGATGCCGGTTAATTTTTCCAATTTTGGATAGGTCAACCCGCGTCTTTTGCGAACGTCTCTAATTTTGTCGTTGAGAAGTAGCATTTTTAGAAACTCCTTTTCTCGATTCTTATTATAATTTTCTGAAAATTACAACGTCATTTATTAAAGGTGCCGACGTGCTTACCCTCAGCCCTCAATTTTTTTACAATTCTATACATATCCCGTTCGCCGATTTTTAACACTTTGGCGGTTCTCATCTTATTCCATTTCTGTTTTTGCAATTCTTGATAAACCGCGGCTTTTTTCAATTCTTGATCAACGATGCTTTTTGTCCAATTTCTCAATTTTCTAAATCCTTTCAAAATATAGTCTTAAATCGACGTTTATTAGTTACCCGCTATGCTGGTATTATTTCACTATGAAAATGCAAGGGCGGGCGGTTTTTGTTTTAATTAGAGCTATCTCGGTAAGGGTTTGGATAGCGCAAAATGAAATCTTTCCATTTTTCCCGAACTTGAGCCGTAAATTTATCAAGCACCGCGGGTTTTGTGATTCTAATCGGGAATTGTGCGCCGGTTTCATTTTGATATCGCTTGGCCGCGGTTTCGATCAAGTAAATCAAATCCAGATCATCGGCAGCAATTTCAGACCACGCTTCCAGGTACTTGCCAAACCGGCCATTTTTAGAATTAAAATCAAAATATTTTTTTGAAGTCCACCCCACCGTGTGGGGGGGATTTAGGGGGGGAATTATTTTAATATTAGTTTTATTCTTTATTAGAGTCGAAAATCTAGACTCCTGAAGTCTAGAATCTAGACTGCTGGAATCTAAAATCTCGATTTCTGGAGTCGACTTTTTAGACTGCCGATGCACATCTTTTAAGCAATTAGGGTTTCTGTTAGCTTGGTAAAAATGCCCACGGTGGCCGTTATATTCCGACTTAAAAAATATTAAATCCAAGCGCAAAAGTTCTTCAGAAATTGCTTTAAAATTATCTTTATTTACCCCGCCGATTAGCAAGGTTTTGCGATGCGCCCAAAAATTGGATGCGTGATTTAACAAGGCGCAATAGACAATAAAACCCTTAGCCGAAAGAGCTTTTTCTTGTAAAAAACTAAAAACTTTTTTTGGAATTTTGATATAAAAATCTTGATCAGATTTGTTATTATTGTTATAAGAATCTTGCACGTTGCTTATCTCCTTGAAACGTGTTTTTTATATTAGTCCGGTAGCTTCCAACTGCCGGGCTTATTTTTTTGATTTGTTGCGATTCTTATAAATAGATATTTGCCAGCCGTCTACAAATATTTTTTTACTTGTTATTACTTTCAAAAAATTGTAATTATTTTTTGCCTGTGTATTTTTTAACCCATGTTACTTAATAGCTACCGCAGGCAAGCCCCTGCTTTATTTTCTTTAACAAATGTTTGTTTGTATTTTTTCTAGTATTTCAGGGGTTTTTTTTCCGTGTCTTTCCAGGTTTTCCATTTGCGTTTTGTCATCGTGGCAACTTTCACAAATCGCTTGCAAATTTGTTTCATCACAAAACACCCTATTAAAATATTCATCAAGTGAAATTTCGCTAGTTTTCTCATTAACGCCGATAACAGGGCTAACATGATCAACCTTGATTTTTTTCGTTATTGATGCGCAAATTTCGCATTGAAACAAATCGTAGGAAATTTGAGCTTTCTTTTTTGTGTTTTTATAACCTTCACCATACCAAACAAAAAGTTGCCTTATTCTTGCCCTAATATCATTTTTTAAAGCCTTTTCACTTTTTGGTTTCCTTGGCTTTCTTGTTGCGCTTTTTCTTGGTGCCATCATGCCCCCCTTTTTTTATATATTACCATAAAAATCATTTGACGGCTTGCTTGTTAGTGTTGTAATTTTCAAAAAATGCTAATTACAAGGAAGCTAGAAAAATGATAATAAAATTTAGTTTGAAATATGATTTTCAAGAATATACGCATTTTGTAGAAACAAAAAAATGCAATTCTTTGAATTTTGTAAATTGTGAATTTGACAAAAACGATTTAATCGCGGTGGTAAAATATGACAACTAGGCCCGACTATTACAGCATCAAAGCCTTGAGCAATAGCTCTCTTAAAAATTTCAGTGAATACAGCCCGAAAAAGGCGCTTTATTTAATGCAAAACGGCATCAAAGAAACAAAAGCATTGATTGAAGGGCGAATGGTGCATAAGGCAGTGCTTGAACCTGAAACCTTTTTTGATGAATTTCATTTTTTGCCTGAAGATTTTAACGGCCTAACCAAAGCAGGAAAAGAGCAAAAAAAAGAACTAGAGGCGAGCGGCAAAATGATATTAACGCAAGATCAAAAAACACTTTGTGATAACATTTGCAGCCGTTTACTAGAATCGAAAACAGCGCAAAAGCTTTTGAAGGGCTTGCCTGAAGTTGAATTTTTTGGCGAGCGCGACGGCATCAAGTTAAAATCAAAAGTTGATTTGATAAATCCACAACAAGGTTTTATTTGTGATTTGAAAACAACGCAAAACGTCGCACCTGAAGCATTTATAAAAGAATGCGAAAAGCGCCAATATTTCCAACAAGCTTGGTTCTATAGATATATGGCAAACCAATCCGGCCATAATATAAAAAACTTTTATTTCGTGAATATAGAAAAAGAGCCGCCCTTTTCAGTTTCGATTGTGCAAGTTTCCGAAACCCAATTTGAAATAGGGCAACAAATGTTTGAGCATAATTTTGCGCTATATAAATACGCTTTAAAAAATGAAAATCGCGATTTCGACCAACCACAATTAGGCAGCAAATCATTTATTTATGAATCGCCCGAATGGATGGAAAAAAAATATTTAGGAAATGGCGAATAATATGCCTTTTGATAAAGAAATCATTTATTTAAAACAATGTGCTAAGAACATTAAATATGTGCCAGCTGAAGAAACAACACTTGAAAAAGCTGATCAAGTAAATTGGCAGTTTGTATGGAAAGAATCAATGCGCGTTATTGAAAATCAAAACCAATTCATAAAACACTTACAAGAAAGGTTGAAAGAATATGAATGAAAATGAAAGTAATTTGCCGGCAATTATAGAATCAAAGCAAGATAAATTCCTTGAGGTAATGGAAAGCCCTGAAAAGTTCGATCGGATCAAATCCCTTTTTGTGAGCCAAGTAAACGCAAATAAAGCACTCAAAAATTGCTCGCCTGCCAGTTTGCTTGGATGCCTGAAAAAATTGGCAACTTATGATTTGGATTTAACTGATTCCAATATGGCTTATCTTGTGCCTTATAAAGGTGAAGCAACTTTACAAATTGGCTACAAGGGTCTACAACAAATTTTTTACAATAAGGGCGGCAAAAAAGTTTTTGCTGAAACGGTTTTTGAAGATGATGCTTTTGATATTGATTTAGACAAACAACAAATAAAAGAGCATAAACCTGGCAATCTTCGAAAAGAAATAGCCGGTTTTTATGCTATCGCGATAATGTCAAATGGCGAGCAAGTCATTTCTTATATGTCCAAGGGCGAAATGGATGAACAAAGGAAACAAAGCCGAGGCGATAACTATTGGAAAAATGGCTTCAGAGGCATGGCAGAAAAAACAATGATTCGCAGGGTATTAAAGAAAGTGCCACAAGCAAAAATTACGTACATCGAAGCCAGTGAAGTTGAAATCGGTAAAAAAGATTTCGGTTTGCTTTCAAATGCCGAGGTAATCGAAGCTGAAACAGCTGATTTTTTCGGCGATGCAATCGAGGAGTAAAAAAAATGCGTTTCATGCTATTGGCTCTTATAATTTGCGGGTGTAGTGTAAATTTAGGTATTTTTGTAGTTGATAAAGCGACAGGGTCAAGGCATCGAGTCGCTAGTTGTAAAATCGATTCAAAAAATCAATATTTGATTACGCAAGAAATAAACAACATAAACGAGTTTCACATAAAAAAATATGATTCGGATCTTTATTTTTGTGAAATCTGGGATTATTCGGCTAAATACTAGTTTAGTTGTATTTATTCTATTAATAGTATATTAAAAAAATTCATTTTTCTGGCTTTCTCAGTAAAAAGCTAAGTAATAAGCCATCAAATTATTTGCAATTTGGTGGTTTTTTCCTTTTAATTTCATAATGTTACATAAGGCATGTAAAAAAATTAAAGGTTCGAACCTTAAGGCCGATTATTATTATATGATAATGATTTAAGGGTTTAAAAAATGAAAAAATTGCTTTTTGTTTTATTAATAATTACCAATTGTTACGCTTGCGGCCCGGATGAAAAAACGCCCGAATTATTCTATAACGGCAAAAAATTCGATTATGTAATGCTCGACGGTGTAACCGCCAAGGTTGACATTTCAAGCCCTGAAAACCTTAGCTTAACAGAATATGAGCCTTTTGAGCTTTTCATAATATTTGATATAAACACCCGCCAAGAAATAGAATCAAATTATAATTATTATTTGCACCCATCGGATTTTTTGGCAGGGTATTACTTCAATTGAGCCGATCAATGATTTGATTCGTTTCATAAATTGTAGAAATTTCGATTTCATCGGTCGTTAATACAAAACCGCAGCGATTCACGCTTTTTAAAACTAATTCGGTACAAATATAGCTTTGATCCCCATTTACAAAACTGTGAGTTTTGCGCCCTATCCATCCTCTAAAGATCTTTTTCAAAATTACAAAAATTGCTCTAATCGAATAAATACGGCCGGTTTGATCTAATAACCAATCTCGCGCATTGGGCGGCACAATATAATTAAAATCGTAATTTTTAACCACTTTATAGTTTTCATTAAATTGCTTGTCGGTCATTTTTTCAATACGCATTAGGTCGGCATTAAACCAAATCCCTAGATGCTCATCGTAAAAAGCAACATGGAAAAAAGGCAGCCAATAAAATCTTTTTTCCAAAATCATAACGTTTATACTTTCAATAAATTGGATTAGAAAACCCACTAAACTGAATTTGTGCCTTTTAACAAAAGCAATTTTAAAACCGTACATATTACAACCCCGCTCGCATTATTATTTTTTACAATTATAACAAAAAAAACCCCAAGCTGAAAAACTTGGGGAAAAATCTGCCAACGATGCAAATTGTTTTTATGAAAGCTCAGCTCTAAGAGCTAAAACTAATTCAACAACTTCATCAAATGAAATATCTTTTAATTCATCGATAGCTTTATCGGCACCTTTACCAGCTTCAACTAGCTTGCCTCTGAAAACCTCATCCGAAAATAATTTTGAAACGAAAGCCATGCCATCAGAAAGATCAAGGCCATCTTTTGCGTATTCTCTGATAACTTTTGTTAATGCAACGCCTGCAATTAAAATTTCTTTTGTTTCTTTTACGTCTAATTTGTCCATTTTAAAAACCTCATTTCAAAGCGTTTTTGCTTTTAACGATTTCAAGAATTAATTTTGAATTATCATCAATTCGTTTTTCGAGCCTTTTGATTTCCTTATCTTTAAACTTATCATTTTGCACCAATTCAATCATGGTTTTGTTAAGCTTTTCGATTTTTTCGATCAAATTAAAACCCTGGTAATGTCCTAGAACTATTGCGATCACTAAACTAATTGCCTTTAAACGCTCTTTTTCCATATCCAACCAACGCCCGAAACTTTTCATTGATAAAATCCCACTTATACAAGTTTATACTAATACTCAGCCCGTTTCAAGAAACTCAAAAAACGTGCCCCGGAAAACCGAGGCACATCCACCAAGCGAGCGTTAAACAGTTGTGACATCGCATTCCAGTTCTTTAACTAAAACTCGAACCGCTGTTAGGTTTCCACCAACCGCCAAAACTTTAAGTTGTGAGTTTGCAACGTCACGTTGCACGTGTACTTCAACTGTTTGATTATCATTTACAACTTGAATAATTGCTTTATTCAAATCAAGTGAACATGCAACCAGTTTTTCAGAACCGTTTACAAGATCCATTTGGAAACATTTTTCTTTTCCCTTAACATCGCCCAAACGCATAACCGATTCATCAGTTGCAGGCGCTTGCTCAACTTCAACCTTACCGCCATTCATTCTCACATCGCCGTAACCGTAGAATGCTAAACAACCCGCAGGGCCAAATCTCGCATCGGCTGTTAATGCAATGTCGTTGAAAGGGAAAGGAGTCGCTTGCCTTGCTGCCGAATATGCTTCAAGATCAACATCAGCAACCGCAAACAAGCCGCCTCGATCGCGACCGATGCCAGCCGTTCCAGCTATACCAACAACCGCAACGTTTGAAGTTGCCGCGCCGTTTGCGTAAGCTGTTAAACCGATGTTAATGCCATTTTGCGTTGCCGGTGCGCTTGCATAAAGGCCGGTAGCTTGTATTGCGGTGCCAGCTTTTGCATTTGCTTCAAAGTTACCGCCACCCATTAGCACGGTTAAATCTGAGCAACTACCTTGATAATGCGTTGCCGCTGTCATTGCGTGCGCTGCCGAAAGTGCAAAAGGATTTCCTGAGCCGTCTGTATTGATAATGCCTTCAAATAATTCAGTTCTAAAAGTTCCCGTTAATGGGTCACTTCCTACCTGTGTACGCTTTGAATATCTGTTTTGTTGCGCCCCTAGAGCACTTGAAGAAACAAAATGAGTATCGCCATCGGATGTTATTGCATTGGCTTGCGATGCACTTCTTTTGTCGTCAATATCGGCTTCAATCGCAGCGTCTAATTGATCCCTACCAATTGAATCAGCTGTAATGTCTAATTTGCCCTGGGCCGTTTTTTCGATTCTTTGGCCGTCAAGATTTGCATCAGTTAAAGCCGAATCAGTGTTTTGAACAACATTGAAACTAGAATCTGAAGCCGAACCGGCTGAAACAGAATCAACACAAAGCATTTTATCTTGTGCTTGCATCACCAAACTTGACGAATCATTAAAGCTTAAATTCATAGCTTCATTTACAACAAAAGTTTCACCTGGCACCATTGCAACATCTTTGATGTTCTGGCCGTTTCTAGTATCGCCCGCAGCAATAACGCTTGCCGGTAATTGCAAAGATCCATCGGATAAAACTAAGCCGATATATTTAATATCGCCCGCAGCCAAGTTATCGATTTTTTGATCAAGTGACGCCTCGGCTGATTCTGCTCTAGTCTTTTCAACTAACACAGCTGCATCAGCATAATCTTTTGCATCTTGTTCGGCTTTTTCAATTGAGCCAGCGCCCGAACCTTCAACAACATCAAGGCGAGAACTTAGAGCACTATCGCCCGCGATTCTTGCCGTTTCTTCAGTTGTAAGGTTTGCCGAAATTGTATTATCAGCGGATTGCCTTGCACTTGTTTCTGAAGCGATAAGTGCAGCAAGATTTAAGTCGCCGTTTTGACGGTTTGCCGCTTCGATGTTTAAGTTGTTTGTTAAAACAGTATCAGCCGCAGCGAATTGTGCTCTTATCAAAGCCCTGTCACTTGTTGCGTTTTTGTGTGCTGTTTCTGATTCTTGTAGAACACTTTTTACATCAGAATTTTGTGCAAAAATACCTTCAGAAAATGCGCCAAGATTTGAGCCTGAAACACCAATCAAGTTATCAATTCTAAGTGTAACGCTTGCGGTTCCGTTTGCGCCATTAGTATCAACTTGCTCAATGAATGTTTCTAGTTTTTTGAGAGCGTCTTGAGTATCTGAAGCAGTATCTAAAACCGCACCGAATACAGTAGGGTCAACCGGTACTGCGTGCGCTCCTAATTCGTTTGCTCCGGTTCCGAATGCTACCGAGTAAATTCCCGTTGTTGCATCATATCTTAAGAAATTAGCCGCAGCGAAAAAAGTTCTAATCACTGAAGCGTTTAATTCTGTGCCAAGGTTTCCGAAATCACTTGCATCGCCGTTGTTTGTGCCAGCGTAAAGGAAAGTTTTTTCTTGTGGTATAGTCGCAAGATTTAAGATGATGATTGTGCCAGAATCCAAAACTTTGTTATCTGAAGTCGTAATCGTGCCATCGTTGTTATATGTCACTGAAGCGATAAAGCCAGCAAGATCGATCGCAGCGTTATCAATGTAGTAATCAGAAACAAGCAATTGCTCAACTTTGATTTTGTAACCGTCAACAATCGACAAGTATTGAGTCGAGTCCGGGTGGACTTCCATCGTTAGTTGCTTAGTATCAAGCGCCGTTTTTGTGTATTGAGAAGTAAAAATTGTGCTGCCTGAAGCTTGCGCGGCATCACTCAACAAACGCCCATCAACTTCATTTTCAGCAATGTTTTCAGCTTGCGATTTTCTAACCGCTTCGCCTGCGGTTTGCGCGTCTTGAGTAAGCTCAACCTTACTTGCGCTTTTTAATTCGTTACCATTCAAATCAATCGGTTGATAAAACTTTTTATCCGAAACGCTCATTTTTGAAATTCCTTCTATGAAAGTATTAAATAACCAGTTTCAAAGTTTCCGTTAAAGTCTACACTAACGAGTTTATCATCAGTATTATAATCAACGTCGGCTTCTACTTTGGTATATGATTGATTAATATTATCTTCTAAAACCCATATTTCAACAATGGGGCGATTTATGTATGTTGCATAACTTGCAACTACCGTGGTAACATTTTCAAAGTCTATTTTTGCAACGGTGTTTGCGCTAATATCAACAACAACCCCAGTGTCATACCAATCATCGGTTGCAACATCATATTGCCAAACCGTTTGTGTTTCAGCATTGTGAACGTAATCAGTATTAGTTTCAATTTGCAGTGCTTCGATTGCAGAATAATCTTTTAAAACACCTCTAAAGTTTCTATCTGCCGGCGCTCTAGTTGCAATCGCTTGCACCAATGCTTCAAGTTCGGCGTTTCCAAATTCTATAATTGTATCGTTCCAAGTTTGCGTTGATTGATCAAAAGCCCAAATTGTTTGAGTTTCTAAGTTTTGCACATAATCGCCATCGGAAACATTTACATTTGCACGCACCTGCGTAGTCGTTCCAACCGTTCCCCTAAATAAACCAGCCACCCCGGCACCTCCAATTAATTCGTTTACGTATTCAATTAAACAATCGCCCGAAACATTACTATTATCACATTGCGAAAATAAATCATTCGGCACAGGTTGCGACCTGCCGGCAGCCACCCAAATAGCAAAGTTTTGTTTGCATTCGTTTTCATCTTTGCCTAGTGGCAAATCATCAAGCCTTATTTTGTCGGTTTTTGGATAAACTGAAAAACCTATCAAATCATATTTTGTTTCGATTTCTTCAGTTCTTCGATTTACAACTTGATAACTTTGATCGAATCGATAGCATTCGTTGATTGTTTCAGTTTCATATAAACCTTTTGAAAAAGAGCCAACCGCATCATCAGGTTTTATATCCCAATAGTCAGGCTTAACAATCGTTGAAGGGTAAATCATGCTTTTAGTCC
>Ga0114934_10003208_pt1 | contig 10249 bp, 24 predicted proteins | sample 4SBtaG_2_FD_99695 | JGI IMG/M metagenome (GOLD analysis project Ga0114934, IMG submission 99695) | Deep subsurface microbial communities from Kolumbo volcano to uncover new lineages of life (NeLLi) - 4SBTROV10_white metaG | ecosystem: Environmental > Aquatic > Marine > Volcanic ...
ATTTAATAGGGTTGGTTGGCAATCCTGTACTGAATGTTTTAGTAATCCGAGTGAACCATTTATTCAATGGAGATTAGTATCTGATGATTATGATAATGATGAACCTGATGATAGTGAATGGAACTTAGATACTGTTGGACATATTGGAATAATATATCCTATGCAAAGAACATTTCCAATCGAGGAATTTAGTTGTTTAAGTGGTGGTGGAAAAGTATGTGGTTTATGTTTAGATACAATCACTTATAAATGGGCTGTTGATGAGGGTTGTCCTCATATTCAAATTAAAGAAAATGGTAAATGGGTAACTCAACATGATAGTAGTTTTTATGGTTAGGGTATTGACATTATTATTTTTATGTTATAATAAGGGTAATGAAGATAAATAAAGACAAGGAGTAATATGAATTTATTAGAAGCAGTAAAGATTATTGAATGGGATACAGATAATGCAACAGAAGATGAGTTAACAGAAGCTTGGCAATTTTTAGTAGATACAGGACACGCTTGGAAATTACAAGGTTGGTATGGTAGAACTGCTGAGTATTTAATTGACGAGGGTTTGATACAGGAGAAAAAAGATTAATGGATAGTACAGTATTTAAAAAAGATGTCTACGATTATTTAAAGAATAAATCAACTAAATTTCTAATTGAATATTTAGAAACTCATCTTGGATTAGATGAAGAAAAAGTCAGTTCAGAATTTCTTAAATTAAATCCTATTAGAATTAAAGTTGCTAGAAGTATATTAAAAGAAAGAAATAAAGTACACAGTTTTGTGGGGTTAGAATGACAGACAAAAATAAAGAAAATGCAGATTGGTTTGATAGCCACGTTGAAGTTATAGGTTTAGGTAGTTCGGAAGAAGATGATGTTATGAAAGAATTAATTAAAAAAGGATATTTAAAAAGGCAAGAGGAAAAGAAAAATGATAGTTGATGTAAGAAGTGATAAAAGTGGATATATAGAAATTGGAGATTGGGTAGTCTATGTTGATGATAGTACAGGAGAGAAAATTATTCACTCTTGGGAAAAACAGGAAGATGAAGAATCTAGATATTATATAAAAGGAGATATCCTAGAACATACTAAAACAGGTACGAGGAAAATGGATAACGACTTTCATACTGAATATAAGTTAGAACAACAAAATGATAGATATATTCAAGATATGCTTGGAGAACACGATTATAGGGTAGAAGATAATTTAATGAATGTAGATGGGCATGAAGTAAGAGATTTGAATGGTATAGCAATAACTATTCCATATAAAGATAGAGGAAAATATAAACTACTTAATGGTAGTGGATATAGAACTGTACCAAAACAATAGCGTATTGACAATCGAAAATCGTATGTTAGTATTAGAGTAGATAAAAAAACAACAGAGGAGAAAATTATGGCTTTAACTTGGGACATAACAAATGTGGATTTACCACAAGAAATTTTATACGAAAAGAATGACGAGGGAGAAGAACATTTAAATCCAATTACTTGGGCAATTATTTGGTCTACAATATTTCTTGGTTTTAATGAACTTACTGAAAAGAATCTAAATGATTGGCACAGAAGAATGAAACAATTAGAGATAAGTGGAATGGGATTGCTTGGGGAAAGAGATAGTGATGTAAAGCGTATGCCGAACTTAAAAGAATTGAAGTTACATATTGGTTTAAAAACTAATGGGGCTATGATTAAAAAAGGTTCAGCATGGAATAGAGAAATTGTTAGACAAGTAAACTTAGCCACAGATGAACTTGTTAAAAAAGAGAAAGCAGATTTAGAAGAAGTGGAAAAAGCTGTAGAAGATGTAGATGAAAATGCTACTGTATCTTTTGAAGATGAGAGTGAACTTAATGGCTAGTATATTAACAGATAAAGAAATAAAAAGTGGGGAAAGATGAAAATAAGTATACATAACTATTTAACAGAACAACAAGAAACAGTAACTATCCCTGATAGAGATAAGTTTACTGATATAGAAATAGAGTTAAGTAAACTTGGATATAGCTTAAGTAACATTGACTACATGGTATTAAAAGATGATGTAGTTACTTTAGCAAATGTACAGAGGAATAACTTATGAGTAATAAAAAAGAAATAAAACAAATTCTAGTAGCATCAATTTTAGCAATCATTTGTGTAGTTACAATTTATGCTATAGGTTTTACAAAATAGTGGAATAACTTATGAATAAAGAAAAATTAATGGACGAATTAGAACATTTTGAAAGTGATGTTTTAGAGAAAATCAAATACTTAAAAGATATGATTTTTGCACTTGATAATCCACAAGAGATACATAATTACGAAGTAGATGATTATCTATTAATAGTTAATGGGGAAATTAGGGAAGTTAGTGGTAATTCAGAATTTGATGAAACAGATGTATTACATGAGGACGATAAAGCAACAGTAGTACAGGTAATAGAACATTGGACTTGACACCACGTTTTAGTGTGTTATAATTAAGATATAGAGGTAGAGATACCGAATAGAAATACAAAAAATCAATAATAAATAATAACCAAATGAAAGAGGTAATCAGTTAAATGACTACAACAAAGCTACAGAAAAGAAAGCAATCAAATGGTACTTATTCCCTTGATTTACAGTCTAATCCTATGGATAAGAGGACAAAACAGGGTATTGAGTACATAAAAGTTAAGGATTTATCGAATGGGGCTATATTTACAGGTAGAAATATTCCTAGTAAGATATCCTGTTTTTATAATATAAAGCCTTTAGAGATAAAGTGGAAATATGATATAAGTAAAGCAGAAGAAATATGTAATGGGGATACAGACTATTGTTATCTAGTTAGAGATGATGTTTTCTGTCCTGATAGTTTCTATCTATGCTTACCACATAATCATATAGTGGATTGGAGAGAGAATGGGTTGGAAAATTATTCCCTTTCGCCACAGGAATTTGAAGAACTTGAGAAAATAACTATGGAAGAATATGGTAAAATACAAGAAAAGGAACATATTACTTCTTATGAAAATATGAGAGATAAATTTGCTACTGAAATAGCGTAGCAGAGAACTTGGTAGAGGGAAAGGTTTTTGGTTTTTCCCTATTCCCTCTACATACCACACTTTTCTGAAAAGTCAACCCCCCTATTTTTTGTCAATATATATGATATCTATAACTCCTATATATAAAAGGGAGGTGGGGGTGGTCTGAAAATGGAAAGGAAGGAAGTAATAAGGAAGGGAAAGGAGAGGAGGAAGGGGTCGCTTAACTCCTATATAAAGGGCGGAAAGGAAGTAATAAGGAAACAAAGGAAAGGGGCATAACTCCCCATTCCCATCTGCAGATGGACGATAGAGTATATACCCCCATGTTTAAAAACAGTCTGTACCAACTTCACTCTCAGTTAAGAAGCTGAAAGCGTTTCTATTCTTATAGTATTTATAGGCTTGTTGTAATTCCCATTCGTATTCTAAGGCTTGTCCGAAAGACCTTTTACACCACACAGTTAAACCCCACATATCCTCAATCACAATCCCCCCAACATCATTTAACCAATGTTTTAGATGGTCGGAAATAAGGAAATACTGCATTATTTCTCCTTGTTTCCACTCTACCATAGAGTCTTTTAATGAGTCATATTCAGGAGAGCCTAATTTAGGGGCTTTGTCCCCATCTAGATACTCGTCTATGTCTTCGGAAGTGATAGACCGAAGCGTTGCATCATATAAAGGAGGGTAGCTGTCTTCTTCTTCAAAGAACTTTTCTGCTACTTCGTTTACAAGATGGATAACATTACTGCGAACCCATTTTTTGAAGTCTTGGTCTTGTGCTAATTCGTCATTTGACATAATAAATCCTTGTATAGTTTTTACTTATAGTTCTATTCTATCATAGATTTGAAATAATGGTAGCCCCCTAGATATCTATAACTCCTACTAACTCCCGATAGGGTGGGGGAAGGAGAATAAAAGCGTCTAGGTCTAGTCTAGAAAATCTTTTGGGTTCTCTCTTATTCTCTATTCCCTTTAATTAAAATCCTAATATATCTTTATCAGTTACATAGTTTGTAGTATACTGTGTATCATCTGTAAAGTCAAATGGACTTTTGGAAGGAGATGATTCACTACTATCAGTCATTCCTTTATTTCGTTCTAGCTTGTCAGTTTCAGTATAAACAAAAGACCAAAATTTTCCATCATCTGTTAAGTCTTTGTAATGTTCTCCACCACAGATAAAGGGTTGATAATAATAGTTACCATCTTTATCTTTTTCACATTCTGGACATACTTTTTCATCTTTTAAAGCATTCCTTATTACTGCTACTGACAAGGCTTTTAATTGCTCATTTGTTAGGTTCATTTGGAAGCTTACCCAATAGTTCGGTCATTTTCTTGTTCAATTCTGCAACACCTTTAGGAGCAAGTGTCTGTTTTCCCAAATCAATGGAAAGGTCGACAAGTTCAGAACGTATACTTTCTAATTCTCCTGAGATATCTCCACAAGTATATTCTACATCGGAAACAGCACGGCTAGGCATATCTTCTACTTCGTTCATTTGATAACCTACTTGTTCTGAAATATCCATTAGCTTTTCACTAATTTCTTCAATACTTAAAGTCTTTTCTTCAGTTGTCATAATTTCTCCTGACTAGTTTTTATCTAATTCCATTATAGCATATTAAGAGGGTAATGCAAACCCTAGATATCTATAACTCCTTTAACTCCACAGGTGGCTCAAAGTGAGAGCCACCATATGATTATTACAATTATTATAAATATTTCCAATACCTACCACGCATTCATAAATGCGTCTATGACACTTTTTTGTGTGCTATATTGCGAGGAGTCGACTTTTATATCTTGTCCATTCCTAATAATAAAATCTATATCGGTAGCGTATATTGAACCTATTTCAGTATATATTCCATATACTTTAGCCAACCTGATATTGCCTTTTTTATTATCCATCATCTCAAACTTCCACCCATTTTTTTGATATCCAACATCTCCTTTTTTGATGTCATTAGGTATGATTGTTTCCATATGTTACCTCACTATTTGATTTTTTATAAGTAAGGAAGTATTGGGCGAGTAGGTAAAATTGGGCGTTTATATTTACCAAATCCATTGGAGTAGTATTAGCTATCTAGCTACCCTTTTTATTTTATACTCCACGATTACGTTTTCATCATGACCTCAAACACTTGTTCGTTGGTTCATTTGTCCACTGCTATTCAAGATACCAACTTGAAATTTTGCTATACAATCAAAGTTCCATTGATCAACATTTCACTTTGAATGCCCCACTTCCTTACTATTTAATATTACCACATATTAGAGTTAAGTCAATATACCCCCACGGTATAGATATCTATAACTCCATTTAACTCCAGACCCTCCATTATTAACATGGAGGGAATGAAGTAATAATAAGTAAAGGTTAATTAAATACTACTTACTATATTTTCTATAATTGGTTGTGTTTCGTCAGATAATGCTAAATGGAAATCACAACATTTTAATCTGTTTTTTATTTGTTTTTCAGAAAATCTAAAAATATCTTTTAAGGAAAAAGGTTTTTTGTTTTCACAATTAAACCATTGTCTCCAATATCCATTATTTTTATCTATCTCATAAAAAACTTTTTCATTTTCAAATTGTATTATTCCTTTAATTTTCATTTGCCTATCCCCATTAATATGATTCTTTTTAATTCTATTTCCCTGTTTAGCTTTTCCTTTAGTTCAGGAAGCGTAACAGCTTTGGGATGTTTGTTGGCGTTGCTTATCCAAGCTACCATGATTAATTCTCCTTTACTTAATTTATCTTTCTAATTTAATTATATCATATTTTCTTCATTTGTCAAGTGTTTTAAAACATGATATATTACAACTTCTTCTTCATCTGGAAATTCTTCTTTACAATCAGGACATATAATAGTTGACCCTTTACTTATACAACAATCTATATACATAATTCTTTCCTTACTACTTCATAATTAAATTCTTTAGCAACATAATTTATGTGCTTTGATGTTGTCATGGAATACCAATACTCAACAATAACCTTTTTTTCTACATGGTCAATCTTTGCTACAGGCGTTAGATAACTAAATATAGTGTCATCAGAAACCATTAGATTTTCTTTGTATTTAGGTAATTTTGATAATTTCCTTAAATCTACTTGCATTGTTTTTTCTCCTTTACTTAACTTCTTTATTATATTTTACAACATAAATTTTCATTATGCAACACCACCACCTATAGTGATATCTATAACTCCTCTAACTCCGAAAAAAAATGAGTAGACTATCCTCAAGGTTACTTCCTAATTTTTGGATAATCTACTCATGAAAATATAGGCGTGGGATATGGTGTCGGATGACAATCACTATCAAAATTAGCCTTACGTTTGAGTAACAGGGAAAGCGATTCAATAGGCTCTACTTCTGTTCTCTTTCCTACAACTAGTATAAGGGAGATGAGAAGGATACATCTAGTTCAGCGATATGATGTCAGGGACTGCAATATATTCTAGTCAATCCGAACTTGTGCTAAAAGTTCATTAATGATTAAGCACAACTAAATAGCTCGACAATGACCATATCAAAATTAAGTTGCAACTTAATACCACGCCAATATTAAATTGTTAAAAGGGTTGGAGTCGGCTGTTCAGATGTTATAAGCATCTTTCATTCCCTACTTCGCTTGAGGAGTGTACCTCACTCTCAACCCCATATATTCATTATAGCAGATATAAGAATAGATGCAACCCCCACACCTTATCTGATATCAATAACTCCTTTAACTCCTGAAATTAATCAGGATGGCTCAATGCCTTTACACAATGAGTACATTGTATACCTTTGCTTTCAGGTTTATGATTGTCTAGTTTTATCTCTATAATATTTTCCATTTTTCTCCTGTTTCGTATAGGGGATTTAAGAGAACAGGTGGAATCAGGTCTTATTGAATTGGCGATTAATTAAGCATTTCTGCACCATTAGAGCTAAGTTGATTCACTCACACGAACTCTCGTAGTCCACCCCCCATATTTAATTGTTAACTTCTTCTACTATTAAAGTATACCACCGATATAGGTAATTTGCAAGGGGGGGCGTAGAGATATCTATAACTCCATTAACTCCCCAAAAATCTGGGGAGAGAAAATTTAATCTTCATAAACTGAAAAATTCCATGCATGCCCATTTTCATACCAGCAATTATATTTTTCTAATAATTTATTTAATTCGTCTACAAGATTCCAGTCATGCTTTTCAGGAATGCCTAGGCTCTCATCTGGCTCCATATGAAAACCATAATTCATTAATTCATAGATGTATCCATCAAAAGTTACAGTTACTCCCTTATCATTTGAGTACTCTACCCAGTCCGATGCTTTAACATCTTCCATTATTTTTCTTCCACTTGATGTATTTACATCAATAGCTTTATCCCTATAAAAAATTCTATAATCTCCTAATTCTCCATAGAGATGTTTGGTGAATAATTTATCAATCTTTTTTGCAATTTCTGTGGCTTTCATTTTTTTATCTCCTTTTATTTTTTGTCATCTTAACAATCACTATCTAATAATATCTCATCAAATCTATTTATTGCGTCATCTTTATTTTCAAAAGTTTCCACATCTACATCATTGATATCAAAATAATTTACAACAACATCATATCCTAATGTATGAAAATCGTTATCATCAGAACTGTTTAAATTTAGATATACTACGCCATCATTGCCTGATACTGTTTCTGACTCATCTAAAGTTTTGTAAACTGATACACTCCAATCATCAAATACTTTATATTTAATTTTTTCGGAAAACTTATCCATAATTTTTTTCCTTTACTATTTTTTTGTTACTATTTAAGTATACAGAAAAAATATTTAATTTACAAGGGGGGGTAGAGATATCTATAACTCCTATTAACTCCCACGAAAATTAATTTATGAGAGCAATAGTAAAAGGATTAAATAAAATCTACTGATTCTGGTTTTTGTCTAGTTATTAAAACTGATTCCTGTTTAAATTTATTTTTATAGTTTAAGGCTACTTTGTTGGAGAGGTGGATAAAATTAATATCGTCTTTAGGATGTAGGATAGAAACAATTTTAGTTTTTTCTTTAGTTCCACGCCAATAACCTGTAATCTCTGATACTGAAAAACCATCTACCTTATCAGCAAGTTCAACATCTAAAAACTCATCAAACTCTTTATCTGAAACAACAGATTCATTTTTTATATCAGTGCCAAAATATATTAATGTATTGATCATTTTTTTCTCACTTATTCCAAACTAGTCGATTTGCGTTTTCTTGTAATCTAATTTTATTAATTTCAGTTTTGGTCAAAGGCATATCAGGTAACGTAACTTGAACAGGTTGCTCAGGTAAAATAATTTTAACCTTGCCATTCCTACCACTAGTACGTACTTTTAGCTTTGATGCTTTATACTTAGGCATTTTTAGTCCTTTACTATTTATTTACTATACATATAGTATAACATATAATTAAATTTTATGTAGATCAAATTCAATATATTGATATCAATAACTCCTATTAACTCCCCCAAATTAATGGGGGGGTGGTGGTTAGTTTTGAGATTCCAACCACGCATTATTTTTTTCTCTCTGCTCTTTTAAATGAGATACCCAATCGGTTTCGTCCATGCCCTTGTATCCTTTTTTCGTGTGAGGTTTACATACTTGCATTTCTTCTAGTGTATCAATAAGTTTAATAAGGTTCTGCATTCCCTTTAACAACTCATCATACCTAGATTGTAGCTCCACGTTCTCACAGTGCTGTTCATCATGTATGCGTATGAGTTGAGAAATTTGGTGTTGGTAACCTGCGTGGTCGTCTTCGTATCTTGTAGCTTCCGCTATAGTGTGACTGGTCATTTCTGAAATTTCGGCTGAATTTAGTCTATTAACTTTAAGCATTTTTTATCCTTTACTATTAAATTTTTACTATACAACTATAATACCAGCTAATTCTGTATGTGTCAAGTACTTTTTAAAAATATGCACTATATAAAATATGCACTAAACTTACTTGACTTCTAGAAGAAGATATGATATAATGTTTTCTTGTCTTTACTTCTCAGAGAAAAAGGACTAGAACAGGGGGTAGAAAAAAGGATCAAAATCATATGCTATAATTTAAAAGGTTACTATTAAATGATCAATATAAATCACTTGACTTTCCTAAAAAGGTATGATATAATAACCCCCCATTGTGCTATTAATAGGTAACTAGTTTAGCCAATAAAGGTAGAGTTACCTACAGAGAGTAATTTTTTTACAAATGGTGTTTCTAAAGTGTTACATGAAGGGAGGGGGGGTTTAAGATTTCAAAAGACGTTTAGGGTCCCATAGGGTCTAAATTTTTTTAAAAATTTTTAGTATAATAAAAATGAGATGAAAAAAATTGACATAGACAAAGCTAAAAAAAGTTTAGAGTATTTATATGAAATATATAGTGAAATGTCTTCTAATGCTGATGAGCTGAGTAAAAAACGGTGTCCATATAAAAATGCTAAATCAAGATGTACTGCTACATTTGAATGTAGGAATCAACACTTTCTAAAAAATTCTACAGAATTAGCTATATGTACTGGGTCTGATTTGTTAGACTATAGACCGGCTTGGAAAATTTAAACTTGACATAAGTAGTATAAACTTAGTTGATTTGAATGTTTATGTGTCGGGTGGTAATAATCATCTTCTATATGTAGTATATTATCCATAACGTATGTTTCATTTTTACTTGAAAATAATGTCTTAAAAAGTTTTGTCACTTAAATTCTCCTCTACTAAATAATTAACGAATGATTATTTTTTATCATTCATAATTATTATATCATACAAAATTGATTTGTCAACTAGGGATTGTTAACACTGTGTTACAACTAGGTTGACAGATTTGAAAGCTGTGTTATAATAAATATATAAATATAATATATATGAGAATAGTAATATGAATAGTATAGAAGAATTAGAAGTTATAAATAATAGAGTACGTAAAACATTAGATAATAGATTACCAAATGATAGTATATTTGATTATGTTGGGGTCCAAGAAAATTTTATGTTAGAAGAAGATGAATCTTTAGAAGATTTAAAAGATAATATTATTAATAATATACCGGGTAAAAGTTTATATGGTTTAGATGATTTAATAGAAAATACAGTAGATGAAATTACAAAAATAAAAAAATGGGAAGTTATGGAACTGTTAAATATTAGAGAACAA
>Ga0114934_10003210_pt1 | contig 10248 bp, 11 predicted proteins | sample 4SBtaG_2_FD_99695 | JGI IMG/M metagenome (GOLD analysis project Ga0114934, IMG submission 99695) | Deep subsurface microbial communities from Kolumbo volcano to uncover new lineages of life (NeLLi) - 4SBTROV10_white metaG | ecosystem: Environmental > Aquatic > Marine > Volcanic ...
CACAAGCTGGCGGCAGCCGGGAAGTCATCGCCCCGCCACCACCCAAGGATTAAATATGAACCCTTTTATTAGTGGACTCATTCTACTACTCGTACTGGCCGCCTCAGGTAGCCTGATACTGTGTCGTCGTAAATCAGTCGAACCCGGGGTAAAACTGATGCTGTTCGTGCTCTATTTTTGGGGTATCGCCTTTATCGAAACCGGCCTGTTTGCCGTGGGATACTGGCTGTTTTATCATTAAGAAAAAGAGGGCAGAGCTTTTATTCTCGTTCCCAAACTCTGTTTGGGAACGCCTGATTTAGAAGCTCTGCTTCTCAAATGTGAATTAAGAACTGTAGTTATAGATATTTTATATCAAAGGGTTAGGAATCAGGGTTTGCTCTTAATTTGTAGTTTAGTGGTTAAATAATCCGATCGCATTAATGCGCGCAGCCTTCACCATGAATATGACCATGCTCAAGTTCTTCATCGGTTGCATCTCTGACTTCGGTAACTTCTACCTCAAACGTCAAAGCTTCACCGGCGAGGGGATGATTACCATCGATAGTCACTTCATCGCCATTGACTTCGATGACGGTAATAATGCCCGGACCATTGCTGACCTGTGCCTGAAATTGCATGCCGGGTTCGACTGCCATCCCGTCAAACATGCTTTTAGGTACAACCTGAACCATCTCTGGATGTTTTTCGCCATAAGCGTTTTCAGCATCAATCGTAACCTTGAATTTTTCGCCCGCTTCTTTGCCTTCCAATGCCTGCTCCAGACCTGGAATAATATTGCCCGCGCCATGCAGATAGGTTAAAGGCTCGGCTCCTGCAGAGCTATCCAGCGTTTCGCCGGCTTCGTTGGTTAAGGTATAATGAAATGAAGCCGCTTTTTTATCGGTAATTTGCATAATATTTTCGTGTTATCGGCCCAAGGCCCATTAAAAAATGCTAATCATATAATGTTTTAAACAAAAAGAACATGGCTCGCTGGAAATCACCCCGCCCAAAATCCTCACCCTACATCACCGAACAAGGGTATCAACGCCTGGAAACAGAGCTCAGCCAATTATGGGAAAAACGTAAATATGTAACTGCGGCATTAGCGGCGGCCGCAGCCGAAGGCGACCGCTCGGAAAATGCCGAATACATTTATCGCAAAAAGGAACTTCGCGGTATCGACCGGCGCATTCATTATCTGCAAAGACGGCTACCTTCTCTGACCGTCGTCAGAGAAGCGCCCGCAAATCAGGATCAGATATTTTTTGGTGCCTGGGTCACGCTGGAAAAAGAGAGTGGCGAAGAAGTGTGTTACCGCATCGTCGGTGCCGATGAGATCGATGCAGAATGCGGCTATATCAGCCTTGACTCCCCGCTGGCGCAGGCGCTGCTGAAGAAAAGCTTTGATGAGGAAATCCGCATTAAAAGCGGCGATCATGCCGCTGTGCTTTACACTATTGTCGATATTGATTACAGCGCTCCGTCAACCACTTAATGCATAGAGGCCACAATCGACAAAGGTTTTATAGATTTGCCTTTTCAGACCGTCGCAGTTTAGCCAAAAATAGTGGAAAACCTGTAGACTCAAAAATACCGTGCCGATACTTGTGACAAAATTCCTAATAAAATCTCAGCCATTTTTGTAAAAATACCGGACGTTGTCAGGATGGTATTTCTTCAGCAACAGCACATCAATAGGCTGTGACAAACCCGATGACAATGCTTCCTGAACAAGACATGGAAAGGATTTCCCGGATGCCCTGAATAGGTTATGATCACCATATTAATATTATGTGAGTTGACACACTATGAAGCACGAAAGCTTATGGAAACAACATTTCCCCGGTTTTGTCGCATGTCAGGATAAAAGTGTAAAAAGCTTAATGGAATCGGCTTCTTTAGTCACTATACCAGATGGCAAAAAACTGTTTTATCCCGGTAAAATATGCACAAACTACCTGCTATTACTCAAAGGTAAGGTTAAAGCACAACTGTTATCGGAAAACGGACGGGAAATCGTGCTTTATTATGTATCGCCCGGAGATTCCTGTATTTTGACCACATCGTGTCTTTTGGGGGAAAACGACTACCCTGCCGAAGGTATCAGCGAAGGCGAGGTCACTGCCTTTTTGATAACAGCCGCCACATTCCAGCGCTGCCTGGATCATTCCGCATTTTTTCGCGAATTTGTATTCAATAATTTCTCCAGCCGCCTGTCTCATGTGCTCAACCGCATGGAAAACGTCCTGTTCGCCGGCATCGAACAACGCCTCGCCAAGACTTTACTTACCGATAACGAACCCGTCATTTCCAAAACACATCAAGAACTGGCAACTGAATTAGGCTCAGCCCGGGAGGTCATCTCGCGCCATCTCAAACGTTTTGAAAGTCAAGGCTGGGTAAAACTGAACCGCGGCACAATTGAAATTATACAAAGCAAGCCATTGCATAATTTGAGTGGCCAACCTGAGTAGCAGCAGACCAGCAGATGTCCGCTACTCAAAACAATCAGTTACTCACCTTGCTTTTTTTCATTACCGATAAAATGCAATATTATAAAACCGATGATAAAGCCCATTAATGCTGCCATAACCAATGGTAATGCGAATGGAATATCATGATGATCTCTCATGTTCATTTGGAATACGGTTGAAAAAACACTCAGTATAAAATCTAACATTTGCCTCTCTCCTCAAGAAAATCAGATAAATGGCAATAAACAGAATATGTTTAAAAGTCCACGATGCCATACTACCTATTCTTGAAAACATCCTCAGTGACTTAGTCACCTTATTCCAAAAACGCCACAAAAACCTCTTTATCTAAAGGTCTGCTTTTATAATAACCCTGATAGCTATCACAGACTTTCTGCTGCAAAAAGTCTAACTGTTCAGCTGTTTCCACGCCCGTTATCTTTCGCCAGATACAGCGCCATATCGGCATGATCCATCAATATCGCGGCGCTGGTTCCATGTTCAGGATAGACACAAATACCGATACTCGCCCCGATACGCACATCATCACTTTGTTCCAGTACAAAAGGAGCCGACAAGACGTTAACAATTTTCTCGGCGAGCCGTCCTATAGGGTAAGGCAAGTAAATAATCAATCCAGCCCCAGCTTTTTCAATCGATACCGAAATGAGCGGAACGTTAAGCCTAATTGCTTTGCTGCCGCTGTTTTATTCCATCGGTTCTGCTCTAAAGCTTGTGTCAACATTTGCTTTTCAATACCTTCCAGATAGTCTTCCAGTGATTGGACTGAGGCGTCGAACGATTCATCGGAAACCCTTTCTGCGCCGATGGGCAAATTCAGATCATCGACGTCAATGGTATCGCCATCATACAGCGCCAGTGCGCGTTCCAATATATTCTCCAATTCCCGCACATTGCCCGGAAAGGGATAGTTCTGTAACATCTTAATCGCGCTATCGGTCAATTTTGGGGCGCTTATTTGATTATTTTTCGCCAGCTTGGTCAGTAAAAATTCAGCTAATTGCGGAATATCTGACGCGCGCTCACGCAAAGGCGGCAAATGCAGTTCAATCACATTCAAACGATAATATAAATCCTGTCTAAAATCGCCGTTCTGCACCATTTTGCGTAAATCTTTATGGGTTGCACTTAAAATACGAACATTCACCGTCTCCTCGTTTTGCCCACCGACCGGCCGAACTTTCTTTTCCTGAATCGCACGTAACAATTTGACCTGTAATGACAACGGCAAATCGGCGATTTCATCGAGAAAAAGCGTGCCACCATCAGCCGCCTGAAATAACCCCTTCTTATCCGCTACGGCACCGGTAAAACTGCCTTTTTTATGGCCAAAAAACTCACTTTCCATCAATTCATGTGGAATAGAGCCACAGTTGACTGCAACAAAAGCACATTCACTTTTCGGGCTTTGCTGATGAATCAAACGGGCAACCAGCTCTTTACCCGATCCGGATTCCCCACTGATATAAACCGGTGCCTGGCTACGTGCCAGTTTTTGGATTTTTGATCGAATGTCGCACATAACCTGCGAGTCACCGAGTAAAGTATCGCGCATACGGCGATCTTTACCTTTCTGTTCCGGCTCTGAGAGCTGCAGGGCATTCTTTACCAGTTGCCGCAACGCGGGTAAATCAACAGGCTTGGATAAAAAATCAAATGCGCCCAGCTTCATCGCTCTAACCGCAATATCCATGCTGCCGAACGCTGTAATCACAATAACCGGCACCTGACTGTCATTCGCCTGTAACGATTCCACTAATGCCAGGCCGTCACCATCGGGCAGCTTCATATCGGTTAAACACAAATCAAAAGCATAGCGCCCCAATAACTGCTTGGCTTCCGCAATCGTCGCGGCACAATGTGCTTCAACCCCCATTCGGGATAGCGTTATATTCAACAATTCCCGAATATCGGGTTCATCATCAACGATTAAAGCCAGTGGTTTATTCATACATCAAGTGTCTGTTGCCGTGCGTTTATGACAGTCAAAGTAAAATCATTATTATGATTCTGATAAGTATAGTTTAATCGAGCCTGATTCAGTGCGGCTAATTCACGAGAAATATATAGCCCTAAACCTGTTCCACTTGTCGAGGTTGTAAAAAACGGTTCAAACAAATGTTGCTGCACCTGTTCATCAATTTCAGGCCCTGGGTTCATCACATGAATCTGCACTTTATCTTGCGCCAGTGTAACGTCGATCAAGACCGGCTGCGTATCATCCCCATATTTCAAAGCATTACGACAAAGATTGGACAATATCTGGCGCAAATGCCCTTCATCCATCTCAATTTTTATATTGCCCGCCGCGATATTAATCTTTATGGCGCGAGCCGTTTCCAGCTCTTCCCGTAAATTGTTAACAAAATCAGGCAGCCACTGCTCAAGATGTATCGTCGTTTTCCGAGATATTGTTCGCCGTGACAAATGCAAAATAGACTCAATAATGTCATTCACCCGTTGACTATGGGTATGAATAATTTCAGTCAATCGCTGATCCTCGGGTGACAGGCCCGGGGCTTCTGACAATAATTGAGCCGCATGGCTGATAGCGCCTAACGGGTTTCTGATTTCATGTGCCATACTGGCCGTTAAACGGCCTAGAGAGGCGAGCTTACTTTGCTGCAAGCGCTGATTGTATAAGGCAATATCCTCCAGAATGAGCATATAGAATGTATTTTCAGCTATTTTAAGACGCGAGAAACGAACCTGTACTTCATTGCCACAACTTAGCATCACAATTTTAAAATCGTCTTCAGGTTGTCGCTGCCACTGCTGTAATGCCTGTGCCAGATTTTTTTCCTGAGCACTCAATTTTCCAGCCAAATGATGATGTTGCAATAAGTGTGCGAGCGCCTGATTATACAATTCAACTCTGGCGTTAATATCCAGAATCAAAATGCCGCTTTGCATAGATTGAATGATATGCTGGTTTAACTCTTCCAGCTGTACAATGGTTTTTTGCCGTTCATGTGCCAATAATTCAGAGCGCTCAGTACGTTGCGCCATGACCACCGAAAGCAAGGCAATGGTAAAATACGATGCGCCCAACATGCCGGAATAGGTTAAACTCGATGTTGACGCGTTATTGTGCAAAATGTCGTAAACCTGTTCGAATAAAACCGCAAGACTGGCCAATGCGGCGAATAAAAAAGCACAACGCCCGCCCACCAGCATGCCACCGGCAGCAATCGAAATAACCAGCAAAATACCAATTCCGCTGGTGACTCCACCGCAGGCATGCATCAACAACGTGAGACAAATAATATCTATAAAAATAGTGATTTGTGCTTGCGTCGTATAGGATATTTTGCGCCATAAAATCAACACGCCTGACAGCAAAATCAAAATAAAATATAATCCGCCAACATTAAAATACAAAGGCCGGTCCAACATCTTCAGACTATCAGCCAGTGACGGGCTAAAATACAGCCCTATAATCACGATGGCCATCAGAAAGCGATAGATGAAAAATATTTTCAACAGCGCCCAGGCCTGTTCAACAGGAATACCGTATTTTTTTGAAAATGGGCACGGATACACGGTTGACGACATGTCAGAATTCATATCTTAAGTCTTGTTTTATTGAAGTTGAGCGAGTATAAACTTTGTGAAATCTCTGCGTTAAGCATAACATCATCTCCCCCGCTTAAGCGTTAAAAGAGAGCAACGCTAACACCCGAATCGGAGTTCCAATGAATATACACGAATATCAGGCAAAACAGTTGTTCCGAGACTATGGCATTCCCACTCCCGAGGGTGCCGTTGCCCAATCGCCTGAACAGGCGCAGGAGATTACCCGTCACGCTGACGACCATGACTGGGTCATCAAGGCTCAGGTTCATGCCGGGGCACGCGGTAAAGCCGGCGGCGTTAAATTTGCAAGCACGCCAGAGCAGGTTGTTGAATACACAAAACAGCTGCTCGGCACACGCCTGATAACCCATCAAACCGATGCCCGGGGATTACCCGTTAATCATGTCCTGATTGAAGCCGGCACGGCGATCAAAAATGAGTATTACTTAAGTCTGTTGCTTGACCGTAAAGCGGAAAAGCTGTTATTTGTCGCCTCTGCAGCCGGCGGCATGGATATTGAAGCGGTGGCCGCACAAACACCGGACAAGATTATTGAAACCCATGTTCACCCTGCAGCCGGCCTTCAAGCCTACCAATGCCGTAAAGTTGCCAAGGCCTTAGACCTTTTAAACAAAGACTCAAGCAAACAACTCGCCCAGATCATGAACGGCATGGTTAATCTGTTTATTGACAAAGACGCCAGCCAAATTGAAATTAACCCGCTGGTTGAAACAGAAAACGGGCAACTGTTAGCGCTGGACGCCAAAATCAATTTCGATGATAACGCCCTCCCCGCCCATGCCGATATTCAAGCCCTGCGCGATCCGGAACAGGAAGATGCCACAGAAATCAAAGCCAGGCAATTTGATTTAAGCTATGTCACGCTCGATGGCAATATTGGCTGCATGGTCAATGGTGCAGGCCTTGCGATGGCAACTATGGACCTGATAAAACTCAAAGGCGGACAACCGGCTAATTTCCTTGATGTCGGCGGCGGCACCGATGCCAAAAAAGTCGCCGAAGCCTTTAAACTGATTCTGTCGGACAACAAGGTCAAAGCGGTACTGGTGAATATTTTCGGTGGCATCGTGCAATGCAATCTCATTGCCGAAGGCATTATCGCCGCAACCAAAGAACTGCACTTAAACCTGCCTGTTGTCGTTCGTCTGGAAGGTACCAACGCCCAGCAAGGACTGGACCTGCTCAATACATCCGGCCTGGGCCTGACGGTTTGTGAAGACTTGAATCAGGCCGCCGAACAGGTTGTCGCATTAGCCGGAGAACACGCATGAGTATTCTGATTAACCAGCAAACCAAAGTTATTTGCCAAGGATTCACCGGTAAACAAGGGACATTTCATTCCAAACAAATGCTGGACTATGGTACACGCCTGGTTGGCGGCGTGACCCCAGGCCGCGGTGGCCAGCAACATTTAGGACAACCGGTTTTTGATACGGTCGATGACGCCGTTAAAACCACCGGAGCCAGTGCCAGTGTTATTTATGTCCCGCCTTTTTTTGCGGCCGATGCCATCCTCGAAGCCGTCGATGCCGGCATAAAATTAATTATCTGTATTACCGAAGGTATTCCCGTATTGCACATGCTTAAAGTCAAAGCGGCCATGCAAGGTAGCGATGCATTATTAGTCGGCCCTAACTGTCCCGGCGTCATCACGCCCGGGAAATGCAAAATCGGTATCATGCCGGCCCATATTCATCAAGCGGGCAAAATTGGTATTGTTTCCCGGTCAGGCACCTTGACCTATGAAGCCGTATTTCAGACCACACAACAGGGTTTAGGCCAATCGACCTGCGTCGGTATCGGCGGCGACCCACTGCATGGCATGAACTTTATTGATGTCTTGAGTCGCTTTCAGGACGACCCGCAAACCGAAGGCATTATCATGGTTGGTGAAATTGGTGGCAGCGAAGAAGAAGAAGCGGCTGACTATATCCGCGCCAACGTGACCAAACCGGTCGTCGCCTATATTACGGGCCGTACCGCACCGCCGGGAAAACGCATGGGCCATGCCGGTGCCATCGTCACGGGCAACAAAGGCACCGCTGTCAGCAAAGTCAATGCCCTGAAATCTGCCGGTGTTGAAGTGGTTGAGTCCCCGGGCGACCTCGGCAGTGCCATCGTTGATTATGTATAATACAGCTTGATGATGAGGACTCTACTATCGTCTCCATCGACAACCTTTAATTGACATCAATCAATGACGCTACGCATTGCACTCGCCCAAATAAATACTACCGTCGGCGATTTTGACGGTAATGTCGCCAGGCTCATCGACGCCGCCCATCAGGCTCGGGATCATCAACACGCCGACCTGGTGGTTTTTCCGGAATTGACGATAACAGGTTATCCACCGGAAGATCTGCTGTTCAGACCCGATTTTATCGATCGCGCCTGGGATAACGTACAACGACTTTGTCAATCCGTGTCCGATATGAGTCTGGTTATCGGCTTTCCGCAGCGGCAAGACAACAAACTCTATAACAGCGCGGCCTTTATCCGCAATGGAAAAATCGAAGCGCTTTATCACAAACAAAAGCTCCCTAATTACGGTGTATTTGATGAACAACGCTATTTTGCAGCGGGCAATAAGCCTTGCCTGTTCCACTATAAAAACACCACATTGGCGCTGACCATCTGTGAAGATATCTGGCACAACGATGTCGTCCGCGCCAACAAGGCTGCCGGTGCCGACATTATCCTGACCCTCAACGCATCGCCTTTTCATGCGGGCAAAATTCACCAGCGCGAACAGGTGGTCTGCGATCAGGCGAAAGCCAATCACGTCGCCATCGTTTACGTTAATCAGATCGGCGGCCAGGATGAACTGGTCTTTGATGGCGCATCGTTCGTCACCGACGCCAACGGCCAGGTCATCTTCCGGGCACACGAGTTTGAAGAACACATCAGCACCATTGAGTTTGCCAACCGAACCCCGCAACCTGCAGACTGCGCACCGCTCTATCAACCGGTCGCCAGTGAATACAAAGCCTTGGTGCTCGGTGTCAAAGATTATGTGCGCAAGAATGGTTTTAAGGGCGCGTTGCTGGGCTTGTCGGGCGGCATTGATTCTGCACTGGTACTGGCCATTGCCGTTGATGCGCTGGGCGCGGACAATGTGGAGGCGGTATTGATGCCATCGCGCTATACCCAGGATATGAGTAATGAAGACGCCATCCAGGAAGCCCGCGCCTTAGGCGTCAATTATCACATTATTCCAATAGAGCCTGCCGTCACCGCTTTCAATGAAATGCTAAGGCCAATCTTTGCAGACCAGGCAAAAGATACCACCGAAGAAAATATCCAGGCGCGTTGTCGCGGTATTATTCTCATGGCCTTATCTAACAAACACGGAAAATTACTGCTGACAACAGGCAACAAAAGCGAAATGAGTGTAGGCTACGCCACCTTATATGGCGATATGGCCGGCGGCTTTGCGCCGATTAAGGATGTGCCCAAATTACTGGTTTACAAGCTCGCAGAATATCGCAACCAGCTTTCTGCCGTCATTCCACAACGGGTTATTGACCGGCCACCGTCTGCCGAACTGGCGCCTGACCAGATCGATGCCGACTCACTCCCGCCCTATGATGTTCTCGATCCCATTCTGGAAATGTATGTGGAACAGGATAAATCCGCCGCTGACATCATTGCCGCAGGATTTAACCCGGCCGATGTTGAACGCGCCATTTCGCTTGTCGATCGCAATGAATACAAACGCCGTCAGGCACCGCCGGGCGTACGCATCACTCCACGCGCCTTCGGCCGAGATCGACGCTATCCCCTGGCATCTGCCTATCGCGGCACACAAATCCTGAAATAATCCTGATGTTTAACCTAACACCCGAAATTATTGGCTATATCGCCGCCACATTGACGACCACATCGTTTTTGCCACAGGCCATCATGACGATAAAAACACGCAACACCGATTCACTCTCTCTCGGCATGTATTCTGCTTTCACCTTAGGCGTTCTGCTGTGGCTAATTTATGGGCTGAAAATTGGTGATAACGCCATTATTTTCGCAAACGCCATCACCCTGCTGTTAGCAGGCTTAATCTTATTCATCAAATTGCTTAACGGCTTCAAAAAGTAAACCGAGCTTCCTTGTATGTATGATTAACTTTCACTCAAGACAGCTCCGAAGCCTGAGCATAATAACGAGCAATCCG
>Ga0114934_10003212_pt1 | contig 10241 bp, 11 predicted proteins | sample 4SBtaG_2_FD_99695 | JGI IMG/M metagenome (GOLD analysis project Ga0114934, IMG submission 99695) | Deep subsurface microbial communities from Kolumbo volcano to uncover new lineages of life (NeLLi) - 4SBTROV10_white metaG | ecosystem: Environmental > Aquatic > Marine > Volcanic ...
CCAATCTAATAGATCCACTATATGTAGTACCATTACCTAAGTTTGGGTTAATAATACCATCAACTATGTACCAAGTACCATCATTTACTAATATATTACCACCCAACATATTATATACTAGGGGTATTTCAGTTACAGTATTGTTACTAGCTATAGCTATTACTTTAAATGTATTTAAATCTGATATGTTAGAAATACCAAATTTGTAATAATACGCAGCAGATAACTCATCTACATATGGACTATAAACTTCATCATTTAAATCTAAGGTAATCTGTGGTTCAGAGAATGTAGCGATTCCAGCAGCTGCTGCTTTAATTGGGTTTCCTATAAATTGATACCCTGCATTATTTATATCACTAACTAAGCTTGTAGTAGGAATTAGGTTATCTGTTATATTAACATTCTTATCCCCTACAGCAACTTGAGTAACACCTGCAGTAATAGCCTCATTTAATGATCCAGTAGTAGTAGATCCACCAGAGGTGAAAGTAACTTTACCGTTAAATACTAAGTCTTTACTGACATTATCGAAGTATAGTGGTACGTAATTAGGGTTAGTAGTACCAACTACTTTAAACGTATCAGCCGCAATTTTAAACTCACTTTGTACACCAGTACCATCAGTAAATTGCCATCCCGTAATACTGCCATCCGGAGCTGTTGCTAATTTACTAGCACCTAAATGATACCCTTCTGGAGTAATAGTAACTTCTTGCATTGTAGTAATTTGTGCTTGCTGATCATTGTAAGTTGCTGACAACGCCTCTGTAGTCGCAGTAAATACATCATTAGGAGTAGCTCTAGTTACAGCAATATTACCTATAAATGCATTAATAGCATTAGCACTAATATCATTACCAAAACTTGCTTTCATTAAATTTACATCCGTAGCAACTGCCTTAGTTTCATCAGAGTACGTTTGTATATTAGTTAAAAGTGCTGCTCTAGAATTTGCAATTTCTGAAGCTAGAGTAGTAGTCAATGATGAATTTGATACATAGGCATTTTCAATCTGTGTTATCGCCTGATTTACACCTAAAGAAATTGAGTCTAATAGTTCTGTTCTTAGACTGTTCAATGCTTCTGCTAACGTACTACCATTACCAATGGAATCTTTCACCGCTTCCATAATTGCAGTACTGATCCATTTTGGCATACTAGTAGAATACCCAATACTACCTATAACATAACTATCTGGTTCAACCTGTGCAGTAATAGCGTGAGTGACATCGATATTTACATCAGGTAACGAACTATCTAATTGTACTCTATCAGTAGAAGTATCAATATTTACTGCATCTACGTTTATAGTGTCAGACATATTATGGACTCACATATTTAGGTGTATACGTTGTTTCTGGAGATGCAGATACAGCTTTATTCACATTATCTAATCCCATTTTTACCGCTTCTTTATCCTTAATTATTCTTTCAGTATACGCAGTTTTGGCATTCTCAGCTTTCAGTATATTATCACTTAATGTACCATCAATCTGAGCCTCAATAAGTAGTTCTTTCAATAAAAATTCTAATGATTGAGATATAGCACTTTGAATACTACCAAGATACACAGTAGCATAATCAGTACCAGTTAGTCTACCTTTAGTATATTGATCATCTATCTGCAAATTAATAGTATTCAATAACTTATCTAAGTATCCGGTACCGTCACTAACAGTTGTAGCATTTGTCAAATCTTCAAATTTTATATCAGTTGCCATATATCATCCTTTAACATTCAGCCGGAATAACATAAATGTCTTCCAACATTACAGTTCTAGTAGGTGTACCATCACTAAATCCTACCGTAATAATTGCTTCATAGGTAGGTTTTAAATAATATCCATCTACTTTATCACCTCTTTCATAATTCATCAATGTAGTAAGAGTACCTGGGACAGTAACCTTAATTACTCCACCCTTATACGTAAGAGGATTAGCAGTAATATCATCAGCAACCTTTACCATAGTTACATTACCAGCAGTACATGTCATAGTAGACAATTCTCTAAACTGAATGCCACTAGATATAGGATCAAAAAATTCTACATCCTGTGGGAGAAAAGTATTTTTTTCCATGATAGTAACGGTAAATACAAATTCTTTACCTTTTGGTATAATGAAGTCTGCCATCTAATTCCATCCTTATTAGTTAAAACACTAAAGTACCCCTAAAGGTACTTTATCTTTAAACTAGATACGTTTAAGTGCTTGTTCTTTAGCATGAGCTTCAAACTCAGTATCAGTCCAACCAGTTGTATCACTTACACTAAATCTATTTCTATCATTAGTTGATTGTTCTTTTCCATCTTCATTTTTAATATGATCTGCAAGCGTAATTTTTTTCAATCGAATAATTGCACCTTTAGGCAAATACTGCATTCTACCGTGCATAGCTACAGTAGTTGTAGACATACCAATCATTGGGTTACCCCATCTAATTTCCACAACTCTACGAGCTTCATCTTCAGCAATAGTTACTGTATTATCATGATCTGTAACAATTACAGGAACCATAGTACTGTAATCATCAGCCATAGTTTGCTTAACTGTCTCTTTATCATCAATAGGTGTATGAGTAGGGTCATCTACAGGAGCCTGACATTCTTCTACTGGTGCAACTACCTTGGATGCATTTTCAGCATCATACATTTCTAATACTGTTACGTATTCAGCATTTGTAGGTTTACTTGACACTTTAGCGATCTCTTTAACTTTCTCACCTAATTTTCTTTCCACTATTACAGCTTCAAGTTCAGTTTTAATCATATTTTTGTAATCTTTCATTTTTCTTCCTTATTGGTTGGAGATAATCCATTGCCATAATTATATCAGGTCAGGCTTAGCCCAACCTAATAGTATATATAAAATGGTAAGAGCTTACGCTACTTTACCATTACGAGTTGCAGTAAATGCAAGCATTTTGATACGCTCTGGTCTATAGTTTAAGAAACCATAAGTCCATTTCGCAGCAACACCACCAACTTCACCATAGATATCGTTATGAACGTCACCTTTTGGCATGATGTGTTTAGCAGATGTAGACTCAGCACCGAAACCAGTGATTGAGAATGAATCATCACCAACAACTACCATTGGGAATACATCATAGAATGTACCATTAGTTAATACAGTCTTATAAGCAGCAGCTTGAGTTGCAACACTAGCACCATCAGTAACACCACCAACAGCATACCCACCACCACGGTAAACTTGTAAATCAGGAACAACAACAAAACGGAAAGAACCGATTGTACCTTGCTCACCTTCAAGTAAGTCAGTACCTGCAGCATATTGAGACTTAGGAATCCACACTGGCTTACCATTAGGGTCTGTAATGTTTCTAAGAACAGGAATAGCTTCACGACCAACATAAGCAATAAATGCATCTTCAACAACTTTAGTATCAACTAAATCAACACCACTAAGGATTTCAGTATCCATTGGAACGTCATCACGTAGTAACTCTTGCTCAAACGCAGTAAGAGTGTCATAAGTTAATGTATCTAAACCATCAAGATTAGCCATATCAACTACAGCAACATTAGCAGTAGAAGGCATCATGTTTAACTCAGCAGCAGAAAGTATAGAACTTTGAACTTGAGCTTCCTTAATTTCGCTTACAGCACGACTAATATCTTTAATCTTAGTTGCAACTTGGCCAATACGAGAATCTAAATCTACTGAACGAACAGTATATTTATGCGCAACACCGTGGAAAGAAACTTTAGCAGAAACTAGTTTACTAGAACTGTTAAGTAAGTTAACAACTCCACCTTCTTCTGGTAATGGAACTAATGGACCTTTAGTCAGCGCATACGATGCAGCACCATTAAGAATTGAACCAGCAGTAGACTTAACTTCTTCACCAACTTGTAAAGCAGCTACAGCAGCTAAACGTGCAGCTTCTTGAGCAGCAGCAAGTGTAACAGAACCATCAGATGCTAAATAGTTTTCAGCATTGTAACGTTGAACAACAACACCAGTAGCAGAAACTACACGTGCATATTCATTACGAATGATAGTTGCAACAGATGTATCAACATTCCCATCAACCATATTATCTTTGTGTAACATAGGAAGTCTAACTTCTTTCGTCAACGTGTCTCCGTGGTGCTTAGGCATAGCCACTCTATTTGAACGATTTGAGAAAGTTTTTCTTCTCGCTGGCATTTCTACCACAGCCTTAGTTACGAACTCCGGTGTAAACTGACGATCGATTGTATTCGATGTAGTTCCACCATTAACAAAATTACTTGTAATACCCATTTGGTACTCCTTTATTTATTAGTACCCATAATCATTGAATCTAATAATGATGCCATTCCCTTACCGTCTAATTCGGATAATGGATCAACAATCTTCTTCTTCTGAGTTATAGTACCTTTAGTTTGACTTACTGCCGCACCTTTATTTCGTGCAGTTTCAGCGGCCTTATTTTTTCTAGCCTTATCAGCAGCAATTCTAGATTTTTCAATCTTTGCAGCTTCAACTTTCAGAGCCTCTCTCTCAGCCTCAAGTGCTTTACGCTCTTTGGCAAAAGGATCAGTCCCCTTCTCCACATTTTGTTGAGATTGCTCTACTTGTTGCGTTTCCGATTTCATAGCATGTTCTCTATTCAACTCTTGAATTGCATACCTATACTTATCAGTCATTTTTTGTCCAGCAAATGCGGCATCTAATGCTCCCATTTGTTCAACTTTTCCCATAACCAAATCATAAGTACCATTATTCATATGTTGAATAAGATCTTGCTGTACTGCAGGTTTATCAATAAACTCTTTAAAGCTATCGTCATCCCACTCTTTAACTACAGCATTATAAACTTGTTCCTCCACACCTTGCATCTTAGCTGCATCTAGTGCATCTTCAATTGCAAGCATATCAGCACTAGTTCTACTAGGAGTAGCTTCATACTTAATATCTTCCATATCAAGCTCGTATGGATCAATGCCATTGTCTTTGATATGTTGTTTTAGTGCTTCTTTATCACCGTCAATAATGCTCATAGCTAAATCAAATTTCTCTGGGTGTTCCAGAATATCTCTGTCTTTAAGAGGCTTCATAAATGGTCTATACTGTTTAAAGCCAGCCATTTTTGCACCGTAGTTATAAGCTAATTGTTGCGCCTGTTTCAATTTTTCAGGATCATCAAATCCTTTCACCATCTTCCCATTCGCCTTAAACTCTACTCCGGCCACTTTATCATAGAAGTCCATTGCAACTTTAGATTTCTCCTCAAGTTCCTCGAACGCTTTTTGATAATCAACAGTTTCAGTATTCTCAGATTCGGATACGTCACCCTGATCTTCTGTGTCTTTACCATCATCCGAACCAGTCTCAGTACTTTGCCCTTCCACATCATCTTCCGCAGTATCCCCATCTTCACCAGCTTCACCAGATCCATATTCATCCACTACATCCATATCTGCTTCATCAGCTACTGCTTCTGATTCAGTTAAATCATCATCATCTACTAGAGTGTTTTCTCCCGCATCTTCTGTAAGTTCAGTCCCTGTATCCTCACCTTCACCGTCGATCTGGTAATTCGTATCAGTCTGTTCACTTTCAGCTTCAGCTAAGTCTGTGTCCTCGTCGTTAGCGACAACCTCAAAATCACCGTTAATCAGTGCTTCAAGTTCATCAACTACATTTGTGTTTTCTGCCATCTTAAGCTTTCCTTATTATCTCGACATCTTGTCAAGAAGTAATTGTTTATTTTCTGCCACAGTACGTTTCAGCCTTTCAGCTAAACCATTCTTTCTAGCAAGAATCAATTTAAGGGTTCGCAATGCATCTATCTCTATAAGTAGTTCTGATTTTCGTTCACTAGATACATACATATCCAATAACTCCATAGCTAATTTCTCAGCTTCAGTACCTAACAACGTTTCAATAATAACAGCTTGAAATGCATCACTATCATACAATTCCTGAAAATCTTCAGCATCTTTTAGTTTCTGCTCCAATTCCGGAATAGCTATTTTCAATTCTGCAATCATATCACTTTCATCATTAAAATCGAAGTTAGGTTCAATACCCATTGCCTGATTATTCATTGTTATCCTTATACCCAGAGCTTTTCAAGTCATTCATGTTTGGACTTCATTAGTAAAAGTATACCACAATTTTTAAATTATAGATAACTTTCTTGTAAAATACTTTTAGCTTTTCCACTAACTCTACTATCACTAAGCACAACTTGTGGTGAAACTATTCCCTGCTCTACAGCCTTTACTGCACCTCTGTCTAATGTACCAAGACCTTTCATAGCAGTATCTCTCTTATCTTTCAACATAAATGCTTGTTGCTGTTCTTGAACACTATTCACAATAGAGGCATTAATGTCACCAGCCATATCAAATGTAAATGGTTTATCACCATCTTTAGCTACATTACCTAATCCCTGCATTACTACCTCCTTTCAGCCAAGCATTTTGCGCAATTTTAGATTGCTCTTCTTCTTGCTTCAACACAGATTTATGCTCTCTCTCTTTAAAAGCTCTCTGATCCTTCAAACCACTTTCACTATCTAAATAGTTCTGATCTAACAAATCAGATTCACTACTAGCTTTTTCAGCTTGTGCTTTAGCCAACTCAGCCTGCGCAGCTCTCAACTCTGCTTGAGCCAATTTATTCTTAATGTCAGCAGTCATATTTTCAGTACCTCTAGTAGCTCTTTCATGAACTACACTTTGCATACCAACCATCTCAGCTTTCAATTTCTCATTCTCTAACCTAGCGTTCTCAATCTGCAAATCCATCAATTGTTGTTGTTTCTCATCAGGCTTAGGTTGAAATTGCTCAACTTTATCAGCTAAATCAGGATGATATTGTAATCTCAATATCTTACCCATAACTATCTTATACAGCTCTGGATCCATACTAGCTGCATTAGTTTGCAGTAATGTCATCAAACTTTGAGCTTGTTGCGCATCTTTTTCAGGAGTACTAATTCCCAATCGTAAATCTATATTACCCTCTAAATCATCTCTCTTAACTGGTACAAACTTATCATTAGTAACTCTAACAATTTGTTCTTCATCCAAGTATTCTTTATTCATAGATATAACCATTCTACCCATATCTATAAACATAGTACTCAATCTACGTAAAATACTTAAATCTCTTTTTGCCGCACTATCCAAACTAATTTTCGCAAGACCTAATCCTGCACCTGAACCACCACCACCATCGAAAGGCTTAGTTCCAGTTAGCGTCTCAGCTTCAGCAGTATTAGCTTGTATCATATTAAATACAGACGGATCTATCGGATCTACACTACGTCTGTGAATGCTTCTTTTAGGGTCCATACCACTATTATAATAAACAGTATTACCTTTCTCATATTGATTCTTATCACTAGGACTAACAAAAAAGTTATTGTCAATAAACTCTTGTCCCACAGCAGCAGTACTAGTAATATCATGAGCAGCTCTAACTAGCTTACCAATACTTTCTTGATTCTCAGCAATCAATTTTGCGTCTGGAATACCACGAGTATCTCTAATAACAGGCATATACTGAGCTGAACTAAATGGCAATCTCTTATGTGGAAATGGGTTTAACTCCAATCTAATAAGCACTTCATTAACCCATTCAGCAACAATAGGTTCCAATTTACCATCACCTTGAATATCCCAGTAACCCCAATACTCGATAGCTTTAACTTTCTTTCTAGCTTTATCACTAAATAAAAATTCAGTAACACCTACTGGGTCATTCAAATTATATTTTTGACTTTCAAGCCCAGCAACAATAGCTTTATCTATATTCTTATAATACCCACTAGTAGTCCCATCTTCATTTTTTACAAATTTATTTTTAACTAAATCAGCATAACTAGTTTCATACTCATGCCAGATAAATTTGGCTTTAGTCAAATCTCCCTGACAAGTAGGATCAATACCAACATTAGCATTATCCAAAATCTCATGCTTAGGCTGGTTTTTAGTTAAAACTTTTTGAGTCTCAGTTTTCATTTTCGTACCAGTCTGCACAGGTCTACCACTAGCTATCTTAGCTTGCATTTCAGCTTCAGAGATTCTACCTGCAGCTAATGCATCTTGCATCAATGCTAAACTCTCTTCTGCACTAGCATAGACAGGAGCTTCAACTTCCACTTCTACATCATCATACTCAACTTCCCAGCCAGTCTTAACAATAATTGTCCCTTCATCTACGTAAGTCCTAACAGAGTCTCCAACCAATTTAACCCTATCTATCAAAGTTTCATATTGGTAATTAAGCATAATAGAATTTTGTTTCGCAGCAAATACATCATCAGCAGCTCTCGGATCTACTTGATACATTCTAGGAGTATTTAAGAATGGTTCTTCTAATGACGCATACTTCCATTCCTGTAGTTTACGTACTACTTTAGGGCGCATACTACTTTTACCTGGCTGTACAGTTACTTCTTTACCACCATCCTTCAATAACTTATAATACACTAAGTCTTCTCGTATCTGCGTTTGAATACCAGACATACCATCTACATCATTATTCAAATCTCCATATGAAGGTTCGTTTTTCCATGTAGGTTGAAGTTTTACGATATCTTTAGTACCCTTTTTCATAGCTGCTCCCATTTATTATTTACCATTATACCAAAAACCACTTTAAACTATAGTGGTAATCTCGTCCCAATTTCTATCATACCAACTGCATGTGTCATAGCTTCATTATACTCAGAGAATTTTGGCAATCCAACATGATCAGGATTACCTCCATCATACACAACATAGGATCCTCCAAAATATACCAAAGTACCATTTACATCAGATTCGTAGCCTATACCTTTTCTTACAATACTAAACTCATATGTACCAGGAACCGTAAATGCTGTAAATGGAGTACCAGCTGCTACAGTCTTACAATATTTAGCTCTAGGATAGAATTTAACCTTACCAGTATTTTTAATTTCAGGAACACCAGTAATCTCAATTACATTAGATACCCCATTACTATCCACTTCATCATAATACATATATACATCCCAATATTCTAATGGCACCGGAACACCATTAACCCTAATTGTAGATATCTCAGGTTGTGAATCACCAACATACCTAAATATAGACTTTTGTACACTTTTAGCCATTTTACTATCCTTTTATTACTGCTATTTCTGCTCAAATGCTTGACATACACGTAAGTTGTGACAAACGAAGTCAAACTTCTCACACCATACTCTACCACCACCATCAGCATCAAATTTACTAAATGGATACTTTTTCATACTCTCCAATGCTTCAGGACTAGTTCTACCATGCTCACAATTACCACAATTACGATATCTAGCTTTCTCTTCCGAAATAGCCCACTTTACAGCAACACCTTTCCAAAATTCAGCATTACTTTTTGGATCCTCGCTAGCAACCTTAGGTCCCAGATTCCAATTATCCATTACATTTTTCATGTTCTTACGCATCTTAACAACACTAGGTTTCTCTTCCATCTTACGTTTAAATACTATCATATTACATCCTTTTTTCATAATTAACTCTCATACAACAAGTTAAAGTTATCTTCACACCTAACTCCAACTTGTTTGCACCACTTACTATCTTTAGCTTGTCTAGCTGCTTCTTTAAAATCACCATCTTTTACAGCTTGAATCATTTTCTTAAAACCTAAAAATCGTGAAATACCTAAATTGAAACACATATCAATCATAACAAGTCTTACATTTTCTGGTAATTCATAAAAGTTATCAAATACATCCTCTAACTCTCCTTTCACTCTTTTTATATCATTTTTTAAAAGATATTCAACTTCATCAAGACTCAATCCATTATCGTCCAAATTTCTACCTACACCGATTGTTAATTTACCAACTGTATCAGTGTATGGTCTAAGTCTTATCGCTTCGTTTTTACTAATATAATCTTCTATTTTCATTTTCTATCCTTTATATGTTTAGTCACTTTCTCCATGCCACGACTACCAAAATATGCAATAGTCATTGTTGTCAGTAGTGTTTCTAGTACTGGAATGTATGAACTATTTACATGAAATGCTCCGACATTACCATCAGCAATAACAACAGCACCAAAAAGAATAAGTACACCAGTGTAACTAATAGGACGAACAAGCCTAGTAATAATATGCTCATTGTCACTCTCCCATCTTTTAGTAATCTCTTTTTCAAACTCATTACTGTTTTCAACCATCTTAAGTTTAAAATCTTGCATCTGCTTTTCTAATATAATCTTAGCTTTATTCCTTTCATCATC
>Ga0114934_10003213_pt1 | contig 10240 bp, 7 predicted proteins | sample 4SBtaG_2_FD_99695 | JGI IMG/M metagenome (GOLD analysis project Ga0114934, IMG submission 99695) | Deep subsurface microbial communities from Kolumbo volcano to uncover new lineages of life (NeLLi) - 4SBTROV10_white metaG | ecosystem: Environmental > Aquatic > Marine > Volcanic ...
ACTTTTATTTTCGTTGTTTAACTCTACATTCATAATTTATTCTTTCAATTAAAAACTCATAACTCTGAATTCTTAACTATATAACTGTTTTAGATGTTTTACCTCTTTTTATAAATTGTCCATGACCAGCTGCTAATTTGCATTCTTCGTTTTCAATCGCAACTTGTCCTCGTAAGATAACGGTTTCTGTTTTTCCTGTTACTTTTCGTCCTTCATATCCTGAATAATCACAATTCATATGATGTGTTTCAACTGAAATAGTATGTTCTTTATTAGGATCGAATATCACAATATCTGCATCACTTCCTATGGCAATCGTTCCTTTTCTTGGATACATTCCAAAAATCTTTGCTGCATTTGTAGAACTTACTTCTACATATTTTGTCAACGATATTTTTCCTTGGTGCACACCTTCAGAATATAAGAATTCCATACGATGCTCTATCGCTGGATGTCCATTTGGGATTTTTGAAAAATCGTCTTTTCCCATTTTTTTCTGTTCCCACATAAACGGACAATGATCTGTTCCAACCACTTGAATTAATCCTTGATTAATACCAGACCATAAGGCAGTCTGGTCTTTCTTTTCTCGCAAAGGTGGACTCATAACCCACTTCGCGCCTTCAAAATCATTTTCATAAAGTGAAGCATCCAACATTAAGTACTGTGTACAGGTTTCTACAAATACTTTTTGATTTCGTTGTGTTACTTTTCGAACTGCATTTAGTGCACCTTCACAAGTCATATGAACAATGTAACCTGGGCAATCTGTATATTCTAACATGTCGGCAAAACGCCCTGTTGCTTCAGCTTCTGTAACTTCGGGTTGTGAGAGATAATGATATAAAGGTGATAAATTTCCTGCTGCTCTGTTTTTAGCAATTAAGGAATCTATCATATCTCCATTAGTGGCATGTACAGTTACGATACCTCCATGTTTTTTTACCACTTTCATAAGTTGTACCATCTGTCCATCATCAATCATTAAAGCACCCTTGTAAGCCATAAAAGTCTTGAATGAACTGATGCCTTCTTCTTCTATCATCTGCACTACTTCTTTAGCAACGTCATCATTAAAATCGGTTACAGCCATATGATATGAATAATCTCCAATGGCTTTCCCTTGTGATTTTTGTTGCCAAGTTTTTAATGCATTGTGTAATGTATCACCTTGTGTTTGCAAGATAAAATCGATTACCATTGTTGTTCCTCCATGTAATGCAGCACGTGTACCTGTTTCGTAATCGTCACTGGAATAGGTACCCATAAAAGGCATATCGAGATGTACATGAGGGTCGATACCACCCGGAAAAACTAACTTATCAGTCGCATCTATAATTTTATCTGCTGAATAATTTAAGTCTTTACCAATCGCGACAATGTGTTCTCCTTCAGTATATACATCAGCAATATATAATTCTGCTGCTGTAACTACTCGTCCGTTTTTAATTAAAATTGACATTTATTTTTATTTAATTGTCATTCTGAACCTTTCGACTATCGCTCAAGACAGGCTCGTGAAGAATCTCTATAACTATGAGATTTCTCATCGTTCGTTCCTCACTCTGTCGGAATGACAAGTTTTTTATTAATTCTCGTAAACAATAAAATTACAAGTTTTTAATCAATATCACTTAAGTTTAATTTACTTTTTGATTTATAGTTTGAAACTTTACTCACAATTACACCAACTATAATAGCTAAAATAAATGAAGGACCAAGGACATCCATTTTTTCAAAATAAATCCCTACGGAATCTATTGACGTCATACCAAACTTAAAAAGAGGTACGGATAAAAACCCTGTAATCATTGAGGCAATGGCTCCTTTTTCATTAAACTTTTTCCAGAATAGTGATAAAATAATTGTTGGACAAAAAGTAGCTGCAATTCCAGACCACCCAAAAATTACGAACCAGAATATTGTTCTTCCTGGAATAGAGACAGCCACTATCATTGCTATAATTAATGCGAATACAGCTAATACCAAAGTGATAATTCGTGAAATTTTAGCCAACTCATTTTCTGTTTTATTAGGCTTGAATATTTGCTGATAAAAATCACGCGAAATAGCACTTGAAGCCAACACTAAAAGCGAATCAATAGTTGACATAATTGCCGATAGTACTGCTGCAATATAAATCCCAATTAAAGTGAGTGGCATGATGCGTTCAACTAAAAGCGGTAACACATTTTGCGCTCCATTCCCTAAAATTGTTTCTGGGTTAGCATCAATCGATGTCAATAAATATCTGCCATAAATCCCAATTAACACAGCACAAGAATCTGTGATTATGGTAAATGCAATGGCAACCCAACGCCCTTTTTTAATTTCAGAGGTGTTTTTTATGGACATAAAACGCACAAACAATTGTGGTGATCCCATAAATCCTAAACCAATAAACAAGAACCCTAAAATGGTAAAAAGATTAATTGTATTAAATCCACCTTCTCCCCAAATATTTAAAAAAGAAGGCTCTAATTTTAATAACTCTTGTGAGATTGAAACATCTGAACTAATTGAAAAATAAGCTACTATTGGTAACAACACTAAACCGAATAACATGATTGAGCCTTGAAACAAATCAGACCAAGCCACTGCTACAAATCCGCCAGAAAAAATATAGACGAGCACAATGAGAAATCCAACAATGGCTCCCGTAAAATAGTTCCATCCCAAAAACGATTCAAAAGCAGTTCCTGTAGCATCAATTTGAGCACTTACATAAATGATTACAAACAACGATAATGCTGTTGCTGCGACTATTCGTAAAGTGTTTATTTTTGATTTGAAGCGACTTACTAAATAATCTGGAATAGTGATAGAGTTGTATTTGTCAGTTAGTTTCTTAAACTTTTCAGCCATAAAAAACCACGAGACAGATACGCCAATAACTTCACCAAGTACAACCCAAAAACCTGAAACACCTACCATTGCTCCGAGTCCCGTTAGACCTAATAGTAACCATGCCGATTCTCCTGTTGCTCTAGCCGAAAATGCAACTACCCAAAAATTGAGTTTTTTCCCTCCTACATAATAGTCTTCTGTGTTTTTGATGCGCTTTGAAGCAAAATATCCTATTAAAAAAAGGATTAAAAAATAACCAAATAATATGATGTATTTTGTAATCAAATTTGCTTAGATTTCTTCATTAAAAAATAATATAATACGAACGAAATTATAAACCCTGAAAACCAAGACACAGCATAAAATGAACTCATTGCAGGAATCAATTTTCCTCCAATGGCTATAAAAGCACCTATGAGCAGTGAAATTATGGCTGCTTTATTAAAACCTGACCCTCCAAATGTATAAACTCCATCTATTTTGTATAATTCGGCCAATTGAATTTCTTTTTTTTGAATGAGGTAATAATCACAAACCAAGATTGCCAATACAGGTCCTAAAACTGCGCTTACATCAATTAACAAACTTTGAATTTCGTTTAATAATAACCATGGGAATATTATGATTCCAATAATTCCTGTGATGACTCCACCACTTCTAAAACTAATTTTCTTTGGTAATAAATTTGAAAAAGCATTAGCTGGTGCAATAACGTTTGCGGCTATATTAGTGCTTAAGGTTGCTATAATCATAAAAATTTGAGAAATTACTACTACCCAAACATTATCAAATTTTGCTAGTAGTGCAATTGGATCCCAAGGTGCATCATTAGCAATTAAGATATCATCAAAATTAATTACTGCTGCACACGTAACAAAAATGCCCACAAAAGAATAGAGCATCATTGTTCCTGGTAAACCAATAAACTGTCCTTTTACTTGAGCTGCTTGCGAAGATGAATACCGCGTTATATCTGCAATACTCAAAGACATTGTTGCCCAAAACCCAAGCATTGCTGTTAACCAAATAAGATATTTCCATATTTTATCTCCAAATGTGCTATTGTCATTCTTTGCTATAACATTTGCTATGGAAGAAATGGCAATATCATTTTTTAATTGCACTTGATATGTATCACTTTCTTTTAAATTTTCAATAGAAATATTTTCTTTAGTTAAATCATTCCAACCTAATTTATTTCCGTTTAATATGAATTGATACTCGGTTGCTTTTGGGTTACCTAATTTATCAGTAATTGGATTTATTTGAATAAAAGACTGATTAGATTCCTGATACATTTCGGCAACTGGCTTTTCTAATTGTTTACTTTGTTCCAAAACAATGCCGAAACCATCAGCTTTATTTATTCCCCAACCAATTAACAGCAAACCCATAATGATAAGGATTGGAGCAGAATATTCTTCCAGCCATTTAATGCTTTCGGTACCTTTCCAAATAAAGTATATATTGATAAACCAAAAAATTCCGAAGCACACAAACTGTCCTATTGATAATCCAACTGCTGCATCATTTCCAGAAATGGCAATAAAAATAGAATAGATTGCCATGCCACCAAGCCATGTATTTACGCCAAACCAACCACAGGCAACAATGCCACGGATGACGGAAGGAATATGAATGCCTTTTATACCAAATGAAGAGCGACCAATTACTGGAAATGGTACACCATACTTTACTCCAGCGTGACCATTGAGTACCATTGGCACAGTGATAATTAAATTAGCTACACCAATAATAATAAGGGCTTCAATCCAGCTTAAACCAGTTTTAATCATATATGAAGCTAGCAAATATGTAGGAATACAAACCGCCATTCCAACCCAAATTGCGGCGAGATTCCACTTTGTCCATGTTCTTTTACTTGGTGGAACTGGTGCTAAATCTTCGCTATATAATGGGGAATTGGAAACGTCTTCTTGTAATTCTACTATGTCTTTGTTCATATAAAAGGAACGCTGATAACGCTGATTTTTAAGATTTAATTTGATTTGTTTTAAAATTGTTTGAAAATACTTTTCGCTTTAATTCTGGGTTTTTGCCAAAATTTAATAATAATCCAACTTCAATTTCAGTTGCTTTTAAATAATTGATTAATTGGTATTCGTGCTCCTCACAAAGTGATTCTGCTGCTTTTAATTCAATAATAACGGATTCTGAAACAATTAAATCAGCATAATATTCTCCAACTTTTTTGTTTTCATAAAAGACTTTAATTTGTTTTTGCTTCTCTACAAATAAACCCAAACTCTTTAATTCTAAAAACAGTGCATTCTCATAAACCTTTTCTAAAAAACCATAACCTAAAGTATTATACACTTTATAAAAGCATTTAATTATTTTATCTGTTATTTCTGAATGTTTATAGTTTTCTTCCATATTTTATTTGGAACACTGATGACGATGATTTTTTATGATTAAAAATGATTATTAAATTCATATCAGCGAAAATCTGCTTAATCAGTGTCATCTGCGTTCTATTTGTTAATTACAATATTTATCAGCAATTGCAATAGCTTGTGAGATAATCTTTAATCCTTCGTCTACTTCAGACTTGCTCACATTTAATGGAGGCGCAATAAAAATAAAATTCCAACGTACAAAAGTAAACATACCTAATTCTCTAATCTTTGCTGCCATCTTATTAGTGACTTCCATATCTTTTGGAGCAGCATTCCAAGGTGTGATTGGCTCTTTAGTTTTTCGATTTTTAACCAGTTCTATACAGCCTAATAATCCTGTGTTTCTAAAATCACCAATAGATTTATGTTTCTTCTTAAGCCTCTCTACTTCTGCTTCAATATACAATCCCATTTCAGCAGCTTTGTCCACTAAATTGTCTTCTTCAATAATTTTAATATTTTCTAATGCAGCAGCACATAATGTTGGATGTGCCGAATAGGTTAAACCGATTACCATAGCATTATCATTAAAATAATTAGCAATCTCATCAGTAACAACAACACCTCCTAAAGGTAAATAACCAGAAGTCAATCCCTTTGCCATAACCATAATATCTGGTGTAACCTCATGATGGTCTATACCAAACATTTTTCCTGTTCTCCCGAAACCACTCATAGTTTCATCATCTATCATCATAATTCCGTATTTATCGCATAAATCTCTCACCTTTTTTAAATACATTGGTGGATATTTTATACAGCCTGAAGAACCCGATTCGCCTTCCAAAAGTATTGCTGCAATGCTTTCAGGGTTCTCGAATTTAATAACTCGTTCTAAATGTGCGATGGCACGTTCTCCACATTCCTCTATTGATGAAGAATTCCAAGGGCAACGATATGCATAAGGATTTTCGACATGTACAATATTAGGCATAGATTGACTATCAACAGCAAATTTTCTTGGGTCTCCTCCAGCAGTAATTGCTCCATAAGTTGCACCATGATAGGCTCTGTATTGCGTGATTATTTTGTGGCGTCCAGTGTATATTCTTGCAAGTTTAATAGCATTTTCTATTGCTTCTGCTCCACCAAGTGTAAAAAAAGTTTTAGTTAAATTTCCAGGTGTAATTTCTGCAATTTTTTTACCCAGTCTTCCACGAACATCAGTTGCCATTCCCGGATATACATAACTCACTTCTTTCATTTGCTTGGCAACAGCTTCTGTGACTCGTTGATTACCATGACCAATATTTACATTCATTAGTTGAGAAGAAAAATCTAAATATTTTTTACCGTCTCTGTCATAGATATAAGAGCCTTCTGCATAAGAGGCATTTATAGGATTTAGACCGCCTTGTTTAGACCAAGAAAACAGGGTGTAGTCTAGGTTGTTTTTTAATATTTCGTCGTTCATTAAGTTGGTTAATTATATTATCAAAATTGAGTAAAACTTCTTGAGATTCCTGCCTTCGCAGGAAATTAACTCATCCAATTGGTTTGCGCTTCTGGATTCCATTTGGTTGTGGTCTTTTTGTTTTGTGTCCAGAATTCTATGGAGCTTCGACCTGTAATATCTCCAACTCCAAATTTAGATTCGTTCCAACCTCCAAAAGAAAAAGGTTCTCTTGGAACTGGAACTCCAATATTAACACCAATCATTCCTGCACTTGCACGTTCCATAACTTGTTTTGCCAATCCACCACTTTGGGTAAATACAGCAGCAGCATTACCATAATTCGAGCCATTTTCAATTTCTATAGCTTCATCTAAATCTTTAGCTCTTAATATCGAAATTACTGGTCCAAAAATTTCCTCTCGTGCTACAGACATATCTGTAGTTACATAATCTATAATGGTTGGACCAACATAAAATCCGCCTTCTTTACCTGCAACAGTTGTATGTCTGCCATCCAATAAAATTTTCGCACCATCTCTTTCCGCTTCAGCGATATAACCTTCAATACGTTCTTTGGCTTCGGCACTAATAACAGACCCTAAATTATCTCCAGGAATCAAGCTTTTAGCATCTTCAACCATTTTATCAATAATATGCTGAATGTTATCTACACCAACCATAACAGAAGCTGCCATACATCGCTGACCAGCACAACCAGACATAGATGCTACTACATTTGAGGCTGTCATTTCTGGATTGGCATCTGGAAAAACCAATAAATGATTTTTTGCACCACCAAGTGCAACACATCTTTTTAATGTTGAAGTCGCTCTTTTATATACAATCTTTGCCACTTTTGTTGAACCTACAAATGAAACTGCCTTAATATCCGGATGGTCGCAAATGGCTTCAACCACTTCTTTACCTCCATTTACCAAATTAAAAACACCATCTGGAAGACCAGCTTCTTTTAGTAATTCTGCCATTCTAACAGTACTTAAAGGCACCACTTCGGAAGGTTTCATGACCATAGTATTACCAAGTACTAATGCATTTGGCATGGTCCAATGTGGCACCATATTTGGGAAATTAAAAGGTGTTATTGATGCGACAACACCAAGAGGTTTACGTTCTATTCTGCATTCTACGCCTTTACTGACTTCCTGAACTTCATTGACAACTATTTGTGGCATAGATACTGCAAATTCACAAAGTTCCATACTTTTTTCAACTTCGGCTTTTGCTTCTCCATAGGTTTTACCGTTTTCGAGTTGTACTAGTTTTGTTAACTCGTCCATATGCTTTTCGAGAAGGGTTCTATATCTAAAAAAGATTTGTACACGTTCTTTAAATGTCATTGCTGACCAACCAGGAAATGCATTTTTTGCTGCTTGGACTGCTTTATCAACGTCTTGATCAGTTGACATTGGAATTGAAGAAATTTTACTACCATCAATCGGACTTATAACATCCATTGACGATTGACCGTTTTTTTCAAATTTACCATTTATATAATTTTTTACTTCGGAAAGTTCTGCTGTGAGATTCATTAGAATTAATTTATGTTTTAGACAAAAAAGAATACTATTAATAAACTATCATTTTTAGCCGACAATTTCTAATTGTATTCTAACTCAAATATAAGGAAATAAATTTAAAAAGGATATTAAATCTCTAAAGAAGTAAACTTGAAATTTGTGCCATCGAATAGGCCTTTGTCGCTTAATTTTAAAGAAGGAATCACCAATAATGCCATGAATGAAAGCGTCATATAAGGAGCATGAAGTTTACTTCCCATCGCTTTAGCCATTTTATCCAATTTGCTATACTGATTGCCAATAACTTCACCAGATTTATCACTCATTATTCCAGCAACTGGAAGTGAAACTACTTTCTCTTCGGTATTAGAAACAGCACAAATACCTCCTTTACTTTCAATAATTAAATTAACTGCTTTACAAATGTCTTCATCGCTTACGCCAACTGCAATAATATTATGTGAATCATGACCAACAGACGATGCAATAGCTCCTTCTTTAAGTCCGAAATTCTTTATAAATGCGATGGATGGTTTTTGGTCTTGATATCGATTAACCACTGTCATTTTTAAAATATCTTCTTCTACATTTGAAACCAAATTTCCATCTTTAATTAAAGCATTTTCAATAAGTTCTTTAGTAACCAATTCGCCATTTAAAGCTTCAATAACTCGAATTTGTTTCGCTGAAGATTCAAATCTAAAATCGGAGACTTGCTTTTTACTTGTTTTAAAATTATTCAGAATTTTAAAAGGAACTGATTTAATTTTAGAAACACCTTTATCATAAACCAATCCGCCATTAATATAGGTTTGGATTGCTTTGAAACTTGTTAGGTTTTCAACCACAGTAAAATCTGCAAAATCTCCAACTTGTAGCAAGCCAACATCAAGATTGTAATGTTTAACTGGATTAATACAGGCCATTTGAAGGATTTTAAAAATATCCATTCCTTTTGCTACAGCTCTTGCACAAAGCGAATTAATATGACTAACAATTAAATCGTCAGGATGTTTATCGTCGCTACAAAACATCATGTTTTCAAAGTGTTCTGGAAGCAAATGAATTAAAGCTTCAAAATTTTTGGCTGCAGAACCTTCACGAATAATAACTTTCATGCCTTTCTGCAATTTCTCTAAACCTTCTTCATAGGTAAAACATTCGTGATCTGTTGAAATTCCGGCGTTTATATATTTAGTAACATCATCACCTCGTAATCCTGGTGCATGTCCATCAACAGGTTTATTATAATGTTTTGCCCAAGCAATTTTTTTTAGCACTTCGTCATCATCAAAAATAACGCCTGGATAATTCATCATTTCGGCTAAATATTTAATGTCTGTATTTGCCATTAAGACTTTAATGTCATCGGAATTTATAATTGCTCCAGCAGATTCAAAACTAGTAGCAGGCACACAGGATGGTGCTCCGAAATTAAATTTGAATGATACTTTTTTACCATTATCGATCATAAACTCTACACCTTCTACACCAAGTACATTTGCAATTTCATGAGGATCAGAAACTGTGGCAACTGTACCATGAGTAACAGCAAGTTTAGCAAATTCTGAAGGCACCAACATAGAGCTTTCAATATGAATATGAGCATCTACAAAACCTGGTAGAATATAGTGATCTACATTATGCTCCTTTTCTATTATGGAGCTTATTTTTCCGTCTTTAACAGTAATTTCGCCTTTGTATATGCGCTTGTTTTGTATATCGACTATTTTTCCTTGCAATGTCATTTTAATTCGATTTTTAATATCTGTTGTGTGTCTTCGGTTACTTTGAATCGGTCATCTGCCCTTTTGTTAATTACCCAAACAATCTCATCTCCTGAACACAAAACCCACACATTTTCTTTATCTAATAAAGATAGTTTTTCATCTTTAAAATATTTACTTAATTTCTTTTTTCCTTGTATTCCAAATGGATAAAAGTAATCGCCTTCTTGATATTTTCTTACTGTAAGAGGAAATTGTAATTTATTCTTGTCCACAAAAATCACATTGGCACGCTTTCCAAAAAAAGCGTAT
>Ga0114934_10003215_pt1 | contig 10236 bp, 9 predicted proteins | sample 4SBtaG_2_FD_99695 | JGI IMG/M metagenome (GOLD analysis project Ga0114934, IMG submission 99695) | Deep subsurface microbial communities from Kolumbo volcano to uncover new lineages of life (NeLLi) - 4SBTROV10_white metaG | ecosystem: Environmental > Aquatic > Marine > Volcanic ...
GCTGATTCCGGAACTTCTATGTTTAACGATTCAAATTCTGATTTTAAATCTGATTGATTTATTTGTTCAACCAATGTTTGTAACCGCCCGTTAACAGATGTAATTAAATGATTTACAGCTGCAAGCTGCTGAGTTGTAATATCTTGAACCTGGAGTGAAAGAGTAATTTTGTAAGAATCTTCACTTACTTTTAAACTTTTTTCTTTTATTCCGGAAATAATTTTACCAACGTTATTAGATTCTTCGAGCTGATTAATAATTGTAGTTGCTTCGGAATTATCAACCACGAGATTTTTTAGCTTAGCAAATAGTTCACTACGATACTTTTGTTTTTCTTGCAAGTTTGCTAATGACGTTTCAATTTCGCTAATACCATTGGTTATTTCATCAACAAGGTCTAATATTTCTGTTGTTGCCAATTCTGTTGCCGTAGTTACATCATTAATCTGATTAGTCGCTTTAGGCATTTGGTTTGCACTATCAGTAATCGAATAATTTATTTGTTCTAATAATGGAACAATTTCCTGCATAAATTCTGTTAAACTTTGAATAATTGGTACAACTTTTTCACCAATTTTAAAAGCATTTTTAAGATTATTCAGGTTATCGAATACATCGTTTAAGTTTGTTCTTTTTTGCATTTTCATACCCGCTATAGTTTACTAATAATTTGGTCGAGTTTTTCTTTTAATATTTGTGGAGTAAACGGTTTTACCACATAATTATTAACCCGAGCTTTTAGAGCATCCATAATATCATCTTTAACGCCACGGGTAGTAACCATTAAAATCGGCATATCTTCAGTAGCAGCATTTCCTCTTATTGCCTTGGTAAGTTCTAAGCCCGTCATATTCGGCATATTCCAATCCGTAATTATAAAATTAATGCTGTTATCGGCACCGAGTTTTGCAAGTGCGTCTCTACCATCTTCCGCTTCAACAAAATTGGAGTACCCAAGTGCTTTTAACGAATTGGTTACAATTCTTCTCATTGTAACAGAATCGTCAACGACTAAAAATTTAAAATCCATTGATTAACCTCTTTCTTAATTTAAGTATTTAGCAACTTCATATTGAATTCTTTTCGGATCGAACGGTTTTACCATATAGGAATTGGCACCGATGCTCATCCCTTTCTCGATCTCCTCACTTCCGGCAAGAGAAGAAAGTATAATAATCGGAACATCTTCATATTCGGCATTTTGTCGAACTGTTTTTATCAGTTCAAAGCCATCCATATTCGGCATATTAAGATCGGTTATAATTAAATCAATCTTTCGCCCCGGAATAAGTTCCATTGCTTCCATCCCGTCACAAGCGGCAATAACTTCAAAGCCAAGCATTGTCAGTGAGAAAGAAACAAACTTTCTTATTGTAGGCGAATCGTCAGCTATTAAAACAACTTTTTTCATTTATTTATTTACTCCTTTTTATATCCGATTGTTTTTGGGAAACTTACAAGTTTGAAGGCTTTTGATATTCCGTGAAGCGTTTCCGAATAGCCGATAAACAAATATCCGCCTTTATTTAATGAATTATATAAATGTGAAACTACTTTAATTTTTGACTGAATATCAAAGTATATAAGCACATTTGCACAATAGATAACATCAAAACCGTTCATAGCCCGCATACCTGCATCATCGTATAAATTTAACAGTTTAAAATTTACGTTCTGTTTCAGTCTCGGGTCTAAAATATGAGTGTTCCCTTCTTTTTTAAAATATTTTTTTAAGTAAATTGGTGGTGTGTTTCGGATAGCATATTCTTTGTAAACCGCTTTTTTTGCAGTTTCGATAACGGAAAAATTTATATCCGTACCAACAATTTCTATATCCAAATGCGGATATTTCGGCTTAATCATTTCATTTAAAATAATTGCAGTTGAATAGGCTTCCTCACCGGATGATGAAGCAGCACTCCAAATCTTTAATTTATTTTTGTTTACTTTCTGTGGATATGATAATATCTCGGGAGCTACTGTAGAAACAAGTGCATCTAACTGCGGTTTGTTTCTAAAGAAAAAAGTCTCATTTATTGTAATAACTTCAAAAAGAAATTTTTTCTCAAGTTCTCTTTTGGGATTAAATTTTACATACTCTAAGTATTTTTCAAATGAAGGCAACCCGAGATAATTAATTCTTTTTAATAAACGACTTTCGAGCAGGTATTTTTTATTGTCTTGATAATAAATACCGGTTACATCGTAAATATACTTCCTCCAATCTTCAAAAGCTTTGTCAGAAAAAGCAATACTGCTTTTTTTTGAGAAACTAAAGCCTAACGGCGGTCTTTTTCCAAATGTGCTTTTTGGCGCTTGATTCATAATTTATTTTTACCTTATTCTGAAATATTTAAGTTAGATAGTAATTCTTCAGCTTTTTCCGAAACCATCTCATCGGGATCGTTTGTCAGTTTCTGCACCGCATCAACTACACTCGGATCATTTATTGTTTCAATAATCTCAAGAACACGTAGTCTGTTCCAGACATCATCGTCTTCAATCATTGTATCAAGAAACATTAGTGCAACCTCTATATCGGCAAAGAATAAAAGTTCAATTACCGCTCTGCGTACTTCTTCATCTGGATATTCCAAGTTTTCCGTTAAAACATTACTGAATTGACGTTTATCAAATTCCGATAAAGAGTAAAAACTTTCACCACCGTCATTTTGAATAATTTCCATTACCAATTCAATAATAGTCTTCAAATTTTTGGGTTCTTGAGAAAGATATTCCGTAATACTCGGATACAAAAATTTAGGATTTTCAAAAAATCTTTGTTTAATATTTTCATCTATTTCATGATCTTCTCCCAAAATTTTAAGACTTGCACCAATAATATCTTTATCTTCAAAAACCGTAAGCAGACTTGCCGCTGCCTTTTTATGCCTAAGCTCACCGTCCATCAAAGTACTTAAAATTGCATTTTTCATGCTTTCATCAAAGGGAATGTCCAATTCATATTTTTCTTTTAGTGCTCTTAACGATTCAATTGCCGCCCAAGTCATTGCACCTTTTAAGTTTCGTATTTCCGATAGAAGAAGGAAAAATGCCTGCGGCGTACCAATTAAACCCATACTTTCAATCATTGAAAATTTTGTAAGCTCATCTACTTCGTGATATTTTTCGAGCATAAAATTCAGTGCGTCTTCGGAGCCTATTTTTCCCAGTGCTTCAATTATAGTTGCTGTATAGTTTTCATTTTTATCATACATCGAGATAATGTCTTTAGTAGCTTTTACATATTTGATATTACCGAGTGCCTCAATGCACGCTAAAACTACATTATCGTCAGTGGTTTTCCTTAATACATTTAAAATATCTTCGGCGGGCTTTGGGTCTCCGATAAGTCCCATTACATCAATTAAAAATTTATCATCATCATCATTGCCTTCAGGTAAATAAGCAATCATTGCATCTAATGATGAGACACCGCGCTTTAATAGAATTTCACCGGCTAAATTACGGACTGAAATTTCTTTTGATGAAATATATTTTACAACATAATCAGCTACTTTTGAATTTTCATTCAAAATTAATGCTTGTGCAACAGCATCACGAACACCAAAATCATGGTCGGTTAGTTTTTCGGACATAATTTTAATAATTTCATCCGGAGCAACTTCACTTAAATATTTTTCAGCTGCTTCTCGCTTTAAAGCCGGGTCGTCGGAGTTTAAGTTTTGAATATCAATTTGATAGTCTGAAGTATTTCCCATATTTACTCCATTTAAGGATATTATTAAATTTTTTCAATTACGTTTTTACTATCGGAAAAAATTAAAATAATTTTAGCAAAAAAATTATTTTATTTTCTTCTTAGATTCATATCAATTTAAGTGCCGAAAAAATAAATTGTGAAATTAGCCCAAAACCTGGTTTATTAAAACATAATTGGCTAAATATAAACAGTTGCATGTTTTTAGTTGTTATGTGAAATAAACAGAAATATGCAATGGGAAAAGCTTGGGGCATAATCCGGGATTATTTGAATAAGGGCTGCTGCTTACTGAGGAAAAGATATTAAACATCAGCGAAAAAAGAGTACAAATAATAAATTAAGGATTAAATCCCTTACAGTTTTTAGAATTAACTCAATATTCTTATCATTCCCTTTTTTCGCTGTTTCTAATGTTTAATATTTCTATTTTATCATATTTACCATAGCTTTAATTTCTTCAACCATCTGATCGGTATTGCCGGAAAATCCGATTGATTCAAATCGAATATTTCCTTTTTTGTCGATAACAAACTTAGTCGGAATTCCGCTAACCATATAATCGGTAACAACTTTATTATCTTTATCAATTAATACATTAAAGGGATAATTATTTTGTTGGATAAACATTCTGGCATTCTCTGCTTTATCTTTTACGTTTTCCCAAGTATTAACGAACAAGAATTGTACTTTATCGTTGTTTTTATAAAACTCTACAAGCTTCTTCATTCCCGGGAATGAACTTTTACAAGGTCCACACCAAGTTGCCCAAAAATCAACTATTACAGTCTTACCTTTTAAATCCGACAAAGAAACTTTTTTGCCCATAATATTATAAAGCGTAAAATCAGGTGCCGGTTTATTTTCCAGTTTGTTTTTAAGTTCTGCATTTAATTGCTTTTTTGCTTCATTTGAAATTTTTGCATAAAATTCATCAAATCCTTTATCGGAACCATTTTTCTTTACATAAGATTTTTTTAGTACTTCGGTAAGTGCATTTGAACCTTCACCCTTTTTAATAAAGTCTCCGGCAACTTTTAACGCTTTATCATATTTCCCCGTCTTTAAAAGTGCATTTGCATAAACCTCGATGATTTTGGGGTCAACTGATGAACTTTCCACTATTTTAATCGCTTCGGCAAAATATGGAATTGATTCAGCCGCTTTATTGTTATCATACAAAAAATTTCCATATCCTGACAATATCCTCGATAAATAGTAATTCAAATTTTTCTTGTATTCTTCATTTGTAAAAGTTTTCGGTTTGGTTTTTTTAAAGTTACCGGAAAGAGTTGAACGAATTTTTTTAATTCCCAGCTTATATAAATTTTCAACTTTACTATCATCATATTTATCATTAAGCATCTTGTTTGCTACATAAGAAAAATACGCAGGACTGACGTTATCGGAATGCTTCGTCATTAAATTATATGCATCATCAAATAAAGTATTGCGTGTAAAATCATAGAGCAATGAATTGTACATATTATTCACAAAATCATCGTTAGGAAAATCCTTTTCAAATTTATTAATGATTCCCATTTTTTTATCAAAATCTCTTTCCATATTGAAAGAATTCATCCTCAACATTTTAGCAAAACTTCCTTTCGGATACTTTGCCAAGCCTTCTTTTACAATTGCTTTAGCTTTGTCGGGTTCATTTAATCTGTTAAACCATTGATAAATCACTTTGTAATCATTATCTGATTTATCTTTTTTCTTCAATAAAATTTCGAGTTGACTTTCAATTTTGGGTTTAGCTTTTACTTTATCTTTTCTATAAATCAAACTAAAATAGGGAGAGAGATAATCATTTTTAATTTCTGGATTATTTAAGAAATCTTCCGTAAATAATACCGATGCTTTTTTTACATCGCGTTTTAATCCGGCAGCATTTCCCCAGCCGACAAGTGCTGATGCGAAACCTGCTTTTGCACCGGCAAGTATTTTGCCGTTACTATCATTTAAGTATATAACATAGCCGGCACCATCATTATTATCAACCAAATCACCACTTACAAATTTAAATACAATACCTCGTTCATTTTCAGGAGAAGAAAATTTCACTGTCCAATAATCACCTTCCTGCATCATTGCAACTTCAATTACAGTATCAACAGAAACACTATAAGGGTAGGCAACCATTCTCACTTCTTTTGCTTTTGCCAGTTTGCCATTATCAGCAAGAAAATACACAACAATATTGTCGCCTGATTGTGGTTTTGCCGGTTCATATCCGAACTTGCCTGTGAAAACTTTTTTACCGGCACAACCGGCAAGTAAACCTATTAGAGAAAAAATTGCTGTTATACGAAAAAGTTTATTCATCATTATTAACCTCATTTATTTTTTTTGGAATATCAAAAATAGGAAGTAATTAGCAAAAAAAATGGAATTATTACTAATTATATTTTTAGATGTTATGTGCGTAATTTTTTTTCTTCAAATATTTTTATTAATTTGAATTCCAATCACAGTAATTTATTAAAAACTTTGCGAATATAAAATTATGAACCAGCAGCAAATAAAATTTTTTATGCCGGAAGAAGCAAATAGAGCATTATTGTTAATCAGACAAATTGTTAGGGACATTTTGTATAAAAATTTTGAACTACGAACCATTAAAACTTCACTTGGGGGAAACAAAGAAACAATTACCAAAAATTCTGAAGTTATAAAATTAGAAGAAGATAAAAATCATTTTATTAATGAAATAGAAGAGCTTGGTTGTTATTTCAGACCTTACAGTGATTCGGTTTGCTTGATAGATTTTCCGGCAATTATTGACGGCGAGGAAGTTTTTCTTTGCTGGATAAGCAATGAAGATAGCGTGAAATATTATCATAGTCTCAACGGCGGTTTTAATGCACGAAAAAAAATCCCAGAGTACTATTTTCGTGATTCGTTTGAACAAGTTTTCTAAATAGAATTATTATATTTTTTCTAATTATCTGCAAAATTTCGTTTACAGAATTTAACTCTTATTATGCTGCTTTTTACATCAATTAAATTATTTTCAAAATTATTTTTGCTGTCTGTTGCTTTTGTGTTACTCACGGGAAGCACTTTTTCGCAGTCAAAAAGTAGTGGTATTTTATACGACGACTTAGGCAATGAGTTTAATATATCTGTAGTTCCAAATCGTGTTATTTCATTAGCTCCAAATTTAACAGAAATGATTTTTAAACTCGGGGTTGGTAATAAAATTGTAGGAAACACTACTTTTGGTAATTACCCGCGTGAAGCCAAGTCAATCAGTAAAGTCGGTGATTTAATTTCATTAAATTTTGAAAAAATCGTCGAGCTAAATCCTGATTTAATTTTCATAACTGTTGAAGGCAACAACAAACAACAGTACAAAAAGTTGAAGCAACTTGGGTTTAAGGTTTTTGTTTCAAACCCGAGAGATTATACCGGCATAAAAAAAACATTTTCGGATTTGGCTAAAATTTTTCACGTTGAAAAAAAAGCAAAAAACGTAATAGCAAAATGGGATGAAACAATAAATTCAATTCGTGATTCGGTTAAAAACAAGCCAAAGAAAACGGGAATGTTTTTAATTTCGGTAAATCCGCTGATGGCAGCCGGACCAAATACATTTATTAATCAGTACTTAAAAATTTGTGGTTTAAAAAATATAGTAAGTACAACTATTTCAAATTATCCGATTGTTAATAGGGAAGATGTTTTACAACAAAATCCGGATTTTATAATTATCTCTAAACGAGATAGCCAGTTTATAAACGATGTTGATTCGATTTTCCCGGAGTGGAAAAATCTCATGGCAATAAAAAGGAAGAACATTATTAAAATTGATTCTGATTTATTCTTTCGTCCCGGGCCAAGATTTGCAAAAGCTGCCCAAATATTATTTAAAAAGATAACAAACAAAGAACATCGCTAATCATTAAAATCATTTTTAATAAAAACTAATAATTCGTTTAAAGAATTAAACAGTCTTACATTTTCTTTTTTCAAAGTTTTCAAACTCTGATGCCCGTGTGATAACAAAATACAGTCCGCACTTATTTCATCCGCAACTTCCTTATCGTGAAGTGAGTCACCGATTAATAAAACCTCGCTTCCGCTAAGATTCAATTGCTTAATCCATTTTTTCCCATTTTCAATCTTGCTTGCCGCATATATATTATCAAGCCCAACTACTTTAATAAAATATTTTTTAATATTAAAATACTCAACAATTTCTTCAAGTGTATTTTGAGAATATGCCGAAAGAATAGATTGTGACAAACCTAAATTATTTATAGCACTCAAAGTCTGCTTGGCACCGGCATACAAATTATAATCTAATTTTCTTCTTTCATATTCTGTAATGAATTCAATTCCTAAATCTTTGAACGAATATTTTTCCAAATCCAGCCCGACATTTTTGTAGTATTTAATAACAGGAAAAGTAAATACATCCCGATATTGTTCAAGCGTAATTTGCTGAAGATTTCTTTTTTGAAGTATGTGATTCATAATATCACAACATAAAAATACGTCTTCAAACAAAGTTCCGTTCCAATCCCATATTATGTGTTTATATTTCATCAAGTTTACCTATTAAATTTTTAAGGTACGGAATTATTAAAATTTTTATTATTACATTTTTATTCAAAATAGCTCTTTGGAATCAAAATTAAGTTATGCGAACATAACAATTTAATATGAAGGAATAAAAAATTATTATTCATGAATCACTGCCTACACTCAACATCATTGCAATTGCCTTATTTTATTGCCACTTTTGTAGATGTATATTTTTAATATTATATTTAGTTTATTTGATTATTTTCAAACTAATATTTAATATATATAATCAACTAATTTATATCAGAATATATTCTTTCGATTAAGTAATTTGAAAAATGAAATTCAAAATAATAAGTTATTAATTCTCGGTAAACTTGCTGCAAGCATTGCCCATGAAATACGAAATCCTCTTTCGGCAATTAAATTAGAAATCGAATCAATGCGTATGTCTGCCGTTGAGTCAGATGGAGAATTGCACGAATCTTTAATTTCCTGTATGGAAGCAACTGAAAGGATTGACAACATTATCCGGACTACCTTGGATTTTTCAAGAAAAAACACACGTGTTACAAATAATGTAGATTTAAATAGAATTTGCAGTCAAACAATTGATCTTTTATCCGCACAAGCCAATAAACAAAAAAGTTTACTAATTTTTAGGCCAAAAGAAAATCTTCCTACAATTCGTTTAAATAAAAATAAAGTTTTACAAGTTACTGTTAACCTTGTTACCAATGCATTAGACGCTGTTAAGGAAAACGGAAAGATTAAATTACAAATTAAGACTAATCATAACGGAGCTATTGTTCTTGAAGTTAGCGATAATGGTATCGGAATAAAAGAGGAAGATAAGCCTAAAATATTTGCTGATTTTTACACAAACAAAAAAGGCGGTACGGGTTTGGGACTTGGTGTTTGTAAAATGTTAATTGAAGAACAAGGCGGAGAAATTGGGTTTGAAAGCAAAGAAGGAAAAGGGAGCAAATTTTACATCCAATTTCCTGCCGATTTAGTTGGAGTTACGAATGAAACCTAAAATTCTGATTATTGACGATGATGATCTTGTTAGCCGGTCACTTAAAAAAGTGTTGGTGAAATTGGATTATGAAGTTGACGCTTGTTTGGACGGCGGAAAGGTTTTTGACAAAATAGACATATTTGATCCTGATATTATTTTGCTGGATATTTACCTTACCACACACAATGGTTTGGATATTTTAAAAGATTTGCAAAAAAAACATCTTCACATTCCCGTTATTATGATTACCGGTTATTCCGACGTTAAAATTGCTGTTCAGGCAATGAAGCTTGGTGCTTTTGACTTTTTACTTAAGCCAATTGACTTGGAACAGTTGAGATTAATTCTCGATAAATGCGTTAGTCATCTTCGCTTAAAACAAGAAGTACGTGCATTTCAGTCAGCAGTGAACGAAGATAATTTAACGAGAGAATATTTTGGGAAGAGTAAATCAATTATTAGAGTTGTAAATGTTGTTGAAAAACTAGCTAAAAGTGATGATACAACAATTCTGCTCGAAGGTGAAAGCGGCACGGGAAAAGAAGTATTTGCAAAATATATTCATCAAATAAGTCCGCGAAGCAATAAAGTATTTATCACAATTAATTGCGGAACCATTCCAAAAGAACTTGCGGAAAGTGAACTTTTCGGACACGAAAAAGGTGCATTTACAGGTGCAGCTCAAAAAACAAAGCTTGGTAAATTTGAGCTTGCCAACGGCGGGACAATTTTGTTGGACGAAATTGGGGAGTTAAGCTTGGATTTACAAGTAAAACTTCTGCGTGTACTTCAGGAAAAAACATTCTACAGGCTTGGGGGAGAAAGAGAAATTACTGTTAACTTGCGTGTTCTTGCTGCTACAAATAAAAATCTTGAAGAGGAAGTTAAAGCAGGACGATTTAGAGAGGATTTGTATTATCGACTGAATGTAGCAAAAGTAGTAATTCCACCGCTTCGTGAA
>Ga0114934_10003216_pt1 | contig 10236 bp, 7 predicted proteins | sample 4SBtaG_2_FD_99695 | JGI IMG/M metagenome (GOLD analysis project Ga0114934, IMG submission 99695) | Deep subsurface microbial communities from Kolumbo volcano to uncover new lineages of life (NeLLi) - 4SBTROV10_white metaG | ecosystem: Environmental > Aquatic > Marine > Volcanic ...
TAAGCAACTGAATGGTCAGATTATCGAGCAACAATTTGGCGAAAACATCAGCGTGCGCATCCGCCTTCCCGAAGACAATGTACCGGCACTAAAAGCGCTTTTTGGTAACGACTATAGCTGACAATCTATTCGCATCCAGCTATAAAATGACTTTACTGTCGTATCTGGGTACGCCAGTTATTCACAATACCCTCAACATCGAGTTCATCCGCCCCTTCGCGCCAACTGCTATAATAATCCACATCGTTACTTTTCGGCGGTGGATCAGGACGATAAATCTGCACGCGTGTCGGCAGCGGCGCCGCCTCACCCAGCACCAGCGCTTCACCCCGTCCTAATGAGGTTAAAATATCGGTTAAGTCCCCTTCCGCTTCTGGCACCAGGCCACGGACATATTGCTGGTCATCCGGGTTTGTTGTCCGTAAACAGATAAATGTACTGCATTGCGATAACATGGTTTCCGAAAGCTCAGTCGGCCGCTGACTGATTACCCCGATCGACACGCCATATTTACGCCCTTCTTTAGCAATCCGTTCCATCATGCGTTTGGTGCCATCAAATTGTCCGCCTTTTTCACGCGGAATATAGGCATGGGCTTCTTCACAAATCAAGGTGATTGGAAATTCCCGCCGCCGCGGATTCCAGTAATTGAACTCATAGGCCAAGCGCCCGACCTGAGCCGAAACCGCCGGCCTGACATCGGTCGGCACCGAACTCAAATCCACCACGGTAATATTGGCTTTTTTCTGCCCCAGGCCAATAAATTCGCGCAGTAAATCGGCCATACTGTCCGACGTATTTCGTTTTTTCGGTTTGAGCAGAAAATCATAACGCACATCGTTAAAGCGGCTTTGCATTCTCACCAGAAACTCGTCAAACTGACCAAACAAGGCGCCTTTGGTCTTGCCAAAGTCTTTCCGTTCTTCATTGGCATTTTTAAATTGCATGTACATCTCGGCCAACGAAAAATAAATCGGCGTATCGATAGACACGCTGCTTAAACCGATTTTTTTTGCTTCCTTGCGTTTAAGTTGCTGCAGGATTTCGCGCATAAAGGCCATTTGCATGGATGCCCCCCGATCCTGTTTATCGATAAATAAATCGACCAGTTCAGCATAGGTCATCATCCAGTACGGCATCTCCAGCTCCAGAGCATCGACATAATTGACCGTATCATCCGCAAAGGCCGATTGAATGCTGCCATCATCCCGTTTCCAACAATATTCACCGTGCAAATCCAACATAATCATATGGCATTTAGGCATGGCCTTAATCGTATGCTGAATCAAACTGGTAACGGTCCAGGATTTCCCCGACCCCGACTGCCCGATAATGGCAAAATGGCGACCGAACAAGGCCCTGGGATCCAGGCTAAGATGATAATCTTTATGCGCGGCAAGTTGGCCGATATAAAACTGATAATCTCTGAAAGCTGAAAAAATGGCGTTGATTTCGTTTAAACCCACCGCGTAAACTTTTGCGCCGGGTGTCGGGTAGTGTCTGACCCCACGGACAAACTGCTCCTTCTGCAATTCGCCGACTGGAATCAATGAAATAAACCTGTCGGAAAGACGCACGCCCTGCGTGTTGAAGCGGTCTTTCTCCCACATTTTAAACACCAGCGCCAATACGCCAATATCTGACTGTCGAATGACAACATAGGAGCCGATATGCCCGGCCAGAATCTCTTCATCGCCGACTTTGATCACCGGCAATTCTGTTGAATGCTCCTCTGCAATGCGGGCATCCATCCCATCACCACGAACTTCTGTTAAATAAGCAATTAAAATTGCATTATCATGTTCTGTCATTTTTTGCCTCACTTTAAACGCAATAGCTTAAAGTTTAGTCAAAATAAATGACTTAGTGCCCGTAATCGGCGTTTTTATTTGGACTATTTCGCGTTCTCAAACACCGTTTAGCGCATCATCCACTACTCAACCCACTCATACAGCTCGGTCAATTCCGGGTTACACTTATGACAACTGCTACCGCAGGACGGACTAACCGGAATTTGCCGTATCTTGCCTTTTTTCGCCCATTTACTCAGCATTCCGCGCATTGCTTCTGCATCCACATTAAAATGCATCACCAGCTCATTCAAAGTACAGCGTTTTTTATCCCGCACATAACTTCTAATTTCGGACAGTATCATAGCGCCCTCCCCGTTGTAATCGCCCATACAGCCACAACCCGGCGATCACCGATGCAAACGCCAGCAAACACGAGACGATCCAGAATAAAGCGTGTTCGGGATGTCGCGAGTAGGTCATCGCCTGATAAAAAACAGTCGCCGTGATATACGCAATACCCGTCGTCCAACAGACGACAAAAAATGCCCATCCACCACTCGTTTCCCTGTAAATTGCCGCCGTTGCCGCCACACAGGGCGCATAAAGCAAAACAAATAATAAATAAGCAAATGCCCCTGTTTTGCCGTCAAAATTTTCCCGCATCGCTTGATAAGCAATATTCTCGCCCTTCTGCATCGCGCCCACTGCCGCATTTGTCTCAATGTTTATCCCCAAAGGATCCAGCGCCCGATCGGCAATCTCGGCCAGGTTGGTCGGAATCGTCTTAACCGCCGCCAACAATGCGGCACCCAAATCAAACTCATCCTCCTCATTACTATCGCCCTGCTCCACCATTTGCGTATACAACGCAGATAAGGTACCGACCACGGCTTCTTTCGCCATCACTCCGGTAAAAATACCCACGGTCGCCGGCCAGTTTTGTGCTTGAATACCCATCGGCTCAAACACCGGGGTCAAGCTGTGGCCAATCTCGCTTAATACCGATTTGGCGGTGTTTTGCTTATCAAAACTGCCGTCGATGCCCCAGGCATTCAAAAAATTCAAGACCAGAACCATCGGCACAATCACCGAACCGGCTTTAACGATAAAAGCATGCAATCGATCCCAGGTTTTCAGATAAATGCCTTGCCAAGAGGGTAAATGATAAGTGGGCAGCTCCATAATAAAAGGTGTCACATCCCCTTTAAACAGGGTGTGCCGCATAATCAGGCCGGTCAAAACGGCGACACAAATGCCAATCAGATACAATCCAAAAACCAGGTTTTGTCCGCCCACTGGAAAAAAAGCCGCGGCAAACAAAGCATATACGGGTAATCGCGCACCACAGGACATAAACGGATTCATCAGATTAGTCAGAATACGGTCACGTGGATTTTCCAGGGTGCGCGTTGCCATAATGGCCGGCACATTACATCCAAACCCGACAATCATCGGCACAAAGGATTTCCCCGGCAGTCCCAGCATCCGCATAAATCGATCCATCACAAATGCGGCCCGCGCCATATAGCCGGTATCTTCCAAAAAAGATAAAAACACAAACAAAAACCCGACAATCGGAATAAACGTGGCCACCACCTGCACGCCGCCGCCGGCACCATCGGCCAGCAACACAATCAACCACTCGGGCACGCCCCATTGCTGCAACAACACTCGGAAGCCATCCACAAAGAAAGCACCGGCCAGCTGATCAAAAAAATCAACAAAGGCATTACCCACATTGATTGTGAACATGAACATCAAATACATCACAAACAAAAAGATTGGGATCCCCAGAAACCGGTTGAGCACAATACGATCAATCCTGTCGGTCAAATCCTGCGAGACCTGGTGCAGGCGTATAACACACGCCTGTGTCACGTCATGAACAAAGCTATAACGTGCGTCTGCGGTCAATATATCGATTTCCTCATCTGTTTTTTGCTCAACCTCCGCTTGCAAGCGCGCGACGTCATCATGCAGCGCCTGCCCGGCAATTCTCAACGCCAGCGTATCGTTTTCCAATAAACGCAACGCCAACCAGCGCAAATCATACTTTTCAGAATCGACTGTTTTTACTAATTTTTCCTGTAACACGCTTGCCGCTTGTTCGATCTCGTCGGGATACTGAATCTGAATCGCGGGCACAGGCGCAGTCAAACAGGATTGATTGATGACATGCTTCAGGGTATCCAGGCCTTCACCCGAAGCGGCACTGATGGGAACAACCGGGCAGCTCAGCTGTTTTTCCAGCTTTTTATGATCAATATCTATCCCTTTCTTTTTGACCATGTCCATCATATTCAGGGCCACAATCATCGGCACACGCATCTCAATCAATTGCGAGGTCAAATAAAGATTTCGCTCGATATTCGTGGCATCAACGATATTGACCACCAGATCCGCCTGTCTTTCTGCCACAAAATCACGGGCTATTTTTTCATCCAGCGAAACAGAATCATCATCAGATTCCAACGAATAAGTGCCGGGTAAATCCACCACTTCAACCAAAGCGCCCTGATACGTATATTCTCCGGTTTTTCGTTCAACGGTAACGCCCGGCCAATTGCCCACCATTTGCCTGGAACCTGTCAGTGCATTAAACAGGGTGGTTTTACCGCAATTTGGATTGCCGACAACAGCAACTGTGTATTTCATACTCATAGCTTCTCCACCAACACCACCGAGGCTTCATCTTTCCGCAGTGTTAACGAAAACCCGCGCAAGCGGATCTCAATCGGATCACCCATTGGCGCATAACGAACCACGGTAAACGCCGTCCCCGGCGTCAGTCCCATCGCTAATAGACGCTTACGATACGCTTTTCCGGATTTCTCAAACCCGACAACCCGCGCCCGGTAACCAATCGTCAACTGCTTTAAACTTAATGGCATCTCATGTAACCATACTAAATAAAAATCATTATCATTGCTAATACTATAGCATAAGATTTAAGCAAAAAATACCCGCTCGTGTAGAGCCAATGCAAAATCTATCTACCCATTCAGTTCTTATCAAGAATTACCCCTACACGCTTCAAATCAACATGACAGCAATATTTGACATATTCCTGTCATTTATTATCTGTAAAATTAAGGTAAATAGCCGGATATAAGCAGTTGTCGGCCTTTTATGATTTACAAGCTTTCATCGCTCATCCATTTCCGGAAAAATCACCATGCCAGATAATAGCCCTACCAATAAGCTCAACGACGATCCCTATACAGATATTCTGCAACAATTATTAGTCGATATGTCTGAGCTAAGGGAAAACGTTGTTAACGATGCCAACCTTCGCCTGCAAAAATACAAAACTCATTTTCGCTCTGGCGTCTTTACCAAAAGCGCAACCAACCTGGCGCATTATTTAGCACTCAGACATTTTGACTTGCGACATTTACAAATCCGTCTGGCCCAAGCGGGATTATCTTCGCTAGGGCGAGCGGAGGCGTCTGTTTTATCCACACTGGACTCAGTGATTTATCTTTTAAGAAGAGCCATCGATAGCCGGCATATTTCAACGGAAAAAATTCCTAGCGAATATTGTTTTAATCGAGGACAACAATTATTGGAACAACATACTCTTGAATTATTCGGGCAATATTACCAGGACAGTAAAGCGCATATCATGGTCACCCTTGCGACAGATGCCGCATGGGATTATAAACAAATTAAATCCCTCATCAGAAAAGGCATGACCTGTGTGCGGATTAATTGCGCCCATGACGACGCAACGATCTGGCTGGCCATGATTCGGAATGTCAGGCGTGCAGAAATAGAGATGTGCCGCACATGCAAAATCATGATGGACCTGGCAGGACACAAGATTCGGACAGGGCCTATCGAATTAGGCCCCCCTATTCATCATATCAAAACAAAAAAAGACGTCTTCGGGCATGTGATTGTGCCGGGATATATTATTTTATATTCTGAAGAGGATGCGTACAGCACGCTATCAAATGACAGTCTGGACTATTTTCGAGTCCCTGTATCAAACGAACTGTTTAAACGATTAAAACCCGGCGTGCATCTCGGATTTCAGGATGCCCGCGGAAAACAACGCTATCTGGTTATCGAAAAAATGCTTAACGAACAGCAGGCATGTCTGGCTAGCTGCGCTCAAGGCAGTTATCTTGTTTCGGAATGCGAACTGGCTTTTTTCGATAAAATACCTGAAACAGATGAACAGCCGTTAGCGCGTTATCATTTAGGAAAATTTTCCGGACAACCGTTAAAAATCCATGTATTCAAGGGTGATTTACTGCTACTGACAACTCACACCGTCGCAGGCCAACCGGCCGAATATAATGAACAAGGCGAACTGATTAAACCCGCTCAAATAGGCTGCACCTTTGAAAAGGCATTGGACAAAGTAAAAGTGGGTCAATCCGTGTGGATTGATGACGGGAAACTGGGTGCAGTGATCGAAAAAATCGAACCTGACGGTATCTTGTTGCGAGTGAATCAGGCAGGGATCAAAGGCATTACGATTAAAAGTGACAAAGGTATTAATTTCCCGGAAACGCAACTGGAACTGCCGGCATTAAGTCAAAAAGATTTGATCGACCTGGATTTTGTTTGTGAACATGCCGACTTGGTTGGCTTTTCTTTTGTGGAATCATTATCGGACATGACCTGTCTGATTCAGGAATTGGCTAAACGAAATGCCACTGACCTCCCTATCATCGCCAAAATAGAAACCAATAATGCCGTCAAGAAATTGCCTGAAATTATTTTGGGCACAATTGGCAAACATAGCTTGGGAATTATGATTGCTCGGGGCGATTTATCCGTCGAATTAGGCAGCGCCCGTCTGGCTGAAATTCAGGAAGAGTTGCTCTGGCTGTGCGAAGCCGCGCATATTCCCGTAATCTGGGCAACCCAGGTTTTAGAGTCCATTGCCAAGAAAGGCACTCGCTCGCGTGCAGAATTCACTGATGCGGCTATGGCCGTAAGAGCCGAGTGTGTTATGTTAAACAAAGGCCCGTATATTGCCGACGCCATTGAGGCGTTAGTCAATGTGATGATTCGTATGCAAGAGCACCAGCATAAAAAATTCCCACGCTTGCGAGCTTTACATTGGTAATCACAGTCTATTGCTGACGCCGTTTTCTCATGTCGACAATAGATAACTCTCGCCAGGAGGCTGTCGAATTGACGTTTGAAACCGGGTTCCATACCCTGCGACTGGAAATAGACATTTTTTAGTCATATCTGTTCTCCTGTTAGCCAGTAAAATCCGTAAGCGGGAATCACGAGCTGGTCATCAATAATTTCTGGTTCTTTACCCGTGTAAAGATCTTTGATGGCATATATCTGAGGTAGTCCCAGGTGTTGCAGCACATCAATATTCATCGGCTGTTCATTGGCATCAAAGTTTGCAACGACGATGACTTTAGATGATACCTGTTGATCCAGTTGAGAAAATACCAACAAATGCGGATTATCAACGTCAATCATCTCACGGCCATTAAAGTCAGCAAAGGCATCAATTTCTTTACGCACGGCAATCATTTTCTTCAATGCCGTAAAAATACGAAATTCAACGGTTCCCGGCTGCGTTCTTAATTCAGCTTTGCTCCAGTCTATTGTCGGCCGGTGAATCCAGCGACTATCTGAACGCTTATATTCATCATTCTCATAACTATAGTCATTAAGGGTGCCGATTTCATCGCCGTAATAAAGCAGCGGAATGCCGCCAAAGGAAAGAATCAGACTATGTAATAACAGAATACGCTTGATACTATCATCAATACCTTTTTCATCACCGGAATCAATCGCGGATTCCAGCCCGACCAATGACGCCAGAGTGCCTGCGATGCGTGCGTCCCCAGTTTTTTTATTGACGGCAAACGGTTTTCCTCTAGCCGGCGAGTCGTCAAATTGTCCTGTAAAATAGTCCAATAGAAATTTACGATGTTCTCTCGGGTTATAACCGGCTTTTACAATATCCTCATCAGCAAAGCCCAAGCCAATATCATCATGGCAGCGGATATAGTTTAGCCAGGTCGCCCGTTCCAGTTTATTGGGTAAACTTTTTAGCCCCTGATGGAGTAACTTGGCATTTTTGGTGGCCACCGTATCCCAAAGCAATGCCATGAAGGTCGCGTTATAGGCAATTTCACACTCTTTAGCGACAACCGCATCTTCACCAAAATATTTGGTTACTTCAGTCGGTGCGACGATGGCTTCAGCAATAAAAAGAACTCCTGGCGCTGTGACCTGGCAGCAATCTTTCAGTAATTGCAAAACAAGGTGAGCTTCCCGTTCGTTTTGACAACGGGTACCGATTTTTTTCCATAAAAAGGCAACCGCATCAAGCCGTAAAATATCGGCTCCATGATTAGCCCAGAACAGGATGATATCCAGCATTTCAATAAAGACCGTCGGATTTTTATAATTCAAGTCCCATTGATAGTGATTGAAGACAGTCATCACCCATTTTTGCATGTCCTCATCCCAGGTAAAATTGCCAGGCGCATTTTCTGGAAAGACATCGGGCATGCTTTCTTCATAAAGGTCGGGTATAGTTCGATCTTCAAAAACATAGTAAAAGTCTTGATAATACGGATCGCCCTGCCGTACCTTTTTCGCCCATTCGTGTTCATCCGAGGTGTGGTTTAACACAACGTCCAGGGTCAGCAGCATATCGCGCTGTCGCATAGCGGACGACAAGGATTTAACATCAGCAAGCGTGCCGATACGCGCATCGACCTTACGAAAGTCACGCACGGCGTATCCGCCATCACTTTTACCCGGTGGGCAATCCAGAATTGGCATCACATGCAGCATATTAATGCCCAGATCCTGCAGGTAACTCAATTTGGTTTTTAAGCCTTTCAGATTGTCGGCAAAACCATCGCTGTAAAGTGCCATGCCCGCCCATTTCTGGCTTAAAAACCAGGCATGATCCGTCTCTCTTTCCAGGTCCTGTTTTTTTAATGCCGAGGGGCGAGCGATATACTGCCTGGCCATCACTTCAACCAGCCGTTGCATCTGCGCTTTGAAATCGCTGCGTTCACCATAGAGATGATGAAACAATGAGTAAATTGAATAAAAATTGGCGCCTAATCGCGTATAGAAATAGCGCATATTACGCTGTTTCAGAATCTCTGGCTTAATTGCAGTCAGAATTTCATTCAGCAGCGCATGTGATATCTGCTCATACATCGGAGGACTCCTTGATTCCCCATGCCTCACGAAATTGTTCGTAAAAGGCTTTGTCAGAGGATGTCGCACCATGGATACCCACAATGGCACTGGCAAATTGTTGCGCCCGTTGCATGCACAACTCTTTTGTCCAATCTAGCAGCAAACCAGCCATAAAAACACTACAAAACGCATCGCCCGCCCCCACGACATCGACCACATGGCTGCTCGTTTCAGGTTTAATGACATAACAGGGATCCGGCATCGTTTCAGGCAAGAACAGCATCGCCCCTTCCTCGCCACCCGTTAACACGATTCCTTTTGAAATCATCCCGGAAAGTTTCAAGAGCCGCGCTTCATCCGATTCGGCATGAGGGAAAATAGCGCGTAATTCATCGCGATTCAGTTTAACCCATTCGGCACCCTGCAAAAGCTCTGCAACTGTATCTGCCTTCCACCAGGGAGGACGCAGATTGATATCCACGATACGTCGCATATCATGTTGCCTGATCAAATCGTTGAATGACTGTGCAGACACTTCATGCCTGAGCGCAAGTGAGCCATGATAGAGCATCCCGCATTGATCATTCAGAGACGGAAATTGCGTCGAATCAATATAATCATAAGCGACGTTATCGACAATGTTATAGGCGGGCTCGCCATCATGAATCGTCACCTCAACGGTGCCTGTTGGATGTGTTTCATCCCGCTGCAACCCGGAACAGTCCATACCCCATTCTTTCATGGACTGGGCAATGCGATCACCCAGCGCATCGTTTCCAATACGGGTAAGCATTAAAGGATTTAATCCGAACGCGTGTAGATGCCAGCCAACATTAAACGGTGCTCCTCCCAATACGGCGCTGCCGTCAGAAAAATGATCAAACAGAACCTCACCAAAAATCAGTGGGCGCATAAGTGGCTTATTATCTGTTGTTTTTGCCATTATTTTAACCCTTTAATCATACTCAGCAAATCAGGACAATAATGGGCAATCCCTTCGATAATCCCTGCACTGTAGTTGCCATTCATACCTAAGAAGTCTCCTCGTGCAAAATATACATTATATGGTGCGTGGTTCCCTTCTATTTGCAAGGCATCACGCACATCAGCACTTGCGTTGGCAACCAGAATGCTCTGTAACGGACTGCGCAGCACATCCAAGTCATTACCACTATCTCCAGCAAAAATCAGCTGTTGTTTATTGAAACCTTGCTGTTGCATTAAAAACATAATCGCATGCAGTTTGTTGGCACTGGCGGGTAAAATATCCAACAGCCCTGTTTCTGCCGCTTCA
>Ga0114934_10003221_pt1 | contig 10226 bp, 3 predicted proteins | sample 4SBtaG_2_FD_99695 | JGI IMG/M metagenome (GOLD analysis project Ga0114934, IMG submission 99695) | Deep subsurface microbial communities from Kolumbo volcano to uncover new lineages of life (NeLLi) - 4SBTROV10_white metaG | ecosystem: Environmental > Aquatic > Marine > Volcanic ...
CAGAAGAAGTTGGAAATAGGAGCGTGCAACAACAAGGCGTGCAATAAAGTCGTTACGCTTGATAGGGCATGTACGTTCGATTTCGATCATTTGGAACCAGAAAAATTATCAATACATATATCAGACATTGTGAAATACAACGAGAAAAAATTTCAGCATTTTTTTCAAAACGAGATCCCAAAATGTCAGCTATTGTGCTGTGTGTGCCATCACCTGAAAACGCATTATGAATTAAAAATTAATCCTAAAAATTAAAATTAAATAATAGTTTTATTCTTTTGTTTTGTTCGCGGGAATAAATGCAAGATACTGTTGTTGTTACTTGTTTTAATATATTTGCTGAGCAACGACTTGTTTCTCAATTCTTTTCCTGCTAATAAAATGCGCTGCAAGTCGGTTGCAAGTTGTACTTTTTGAAATATCTTCTTTTTTAAGTCATCAATGCGTGTGCTTCGTGGTATCTCGCCCAGATGAATATCATTCATTTGCGGCGAACGTATGGTAATCTGCACCAAGGAAATATCGCTTTGCGTGTCGGAAGTCTTTGATACTTTGTTTGCGTTGTATAATTCGTTTGGATCACGTTTCCGCTTTCCATTGTCGGTTGGTTTTATTGTTTTTTTTGCCATTTCCTCTTGTTCCATTATTTCATGTGATTCTTCTTCGTCTGAACTGACGAGATCAATTATTTCGTGTGTTATTTCGTTTGACATAATGTTTATTGGCGTGGTGTATTGTTTTATATATGTTTTGTTCTGCTTTGCGTTTGTTTTGAATATTGTATTGTGTGTATATGTGTGTATATGTGTGTATTGTGTAGTTAGTGTATGAAAAATAGAATTCTTCGAGATGTCGTTCAGATACCTTAAACCGAATATTATAATTCTAAAACACAAACAAACACGCACACGCACACATACACACACACACACACACATATACACACACATATACACACACACACACACACAATACATAAAAACAAACTCGATAACCATGCCATTGACTTTAGAATATCAATTCAATTCGTTGCGCGCGTATGCCGTCAATTTTATCATGAACGAACGAGAAGACGATGACATCACACGCCGCAGTGCCATGCGTTACGAAACAATTGCATTTCAACAAGATCCAAAGTTTTACAACGAGATCATCCGACAGATATCCAAACGAAAAAGTGTTTACGAAGCCATCAAAATAGCGTCTCACAGCCAGACTTTACGTTGAATTTCGAGCCACTCGTGGTCGTTGTGCATACCGGTTGCTACGTACAGCTTGTCTCCGTCGAAATACGCAATGTACTTTCGGTTGTGGCGATACAATTGGTGCGGCGTCAACTTCAACTCAACCGATCCGGACGCAGATTCAAAGTGTATCATTTGCTTGGCTTTCAACCCGCGACAGACGCGGCATTCCATGTACCCGGCCATTTCAACGTCGCATTCTTCAATGTTCAGAAAAATGGTGGGATGAATATTGCGAATGGCTTCGCCCCATTGCAAATCACTATAATTTAAAATGCCAACGTACAAAATGTCATACTTTACCATGGCAACAAACCTGCCGTGGTTGCGGTACAGTTTGTCCGGTTGCAATCGGATAACGTTGGCGCCTGTGACGTCTTCAAAGGATACATAGTCGTACAGTGCAAGACCATGGCAAGCATAAAACTGCATCGATTCGTGCGTCACTTGTTTGCATTGTTTGACTTGCAGCGCCAGCGAGGGGACCATCAGTAGTAGTAAAAGTAATATATATTTCATTTTTAGTTATTAATTTTATTTTTATATAGTCTCACAAACTCGATCACAACCTTGTGTTGCATTGACCTTGTGCCACTGCTTCCCAATCCCAACATTCGTCTTGGTAGACAATTTCATACAACCACCCGCTTCCTCCATAATTCCAATCTCCCCACCTGTAGCACTCGCATTTGATAACATTTGGGTTAAAATCCATGAAATGCGCTCGGTCTCTCGACGGCATGTTTGGATTTGCTTCCATGGCCTCTCTTGTCAATTTCATGCAGTACCACCTACAATTATTGTGGCTTTGTGCCCAATAACCATTGGTTGTGCTACCCATGCTTGCACCGACGTAACCTGTACCAGTTCCACCGTGAGATCTCCAACAGGTATCTAGGCAACCGTTTCCTGAACAAGTTTTTGCTGACATATCATATGGATTATCTATCATAGACCATCCACCTGCAACTGAAATAGTTTGTTCGCCTTGTAAATCCATATGTAATATGCTCCCAGCTACAAAACCCGGTACTTGAGAATTTGCGCATGTTTTGCACGACGTTTGACGCGCTTGATCTTGGTATAGTGGCGCCACGCAATCGGTGCAGGTCGTCGATGTCTGACTGCTAGCATATGTTCCTGCTGAACACTCTTCTCGCCGCGGTACGCCGTTGGAATCGTAATAGCATTTATATCCGGTTCCGCAATTCGTCTGGGTATTGTGCGCGTCCACATAGTCTGCACCCAAGTGAGAGTTCGTACTATATGACCAATAGCCTTCTGTCGCTTTCGTGCATGATGCCGAGCTGGTGGAAGCTGCGTAATACCCATTGTTGCACTTGGCGCAAACGGTGGCTGCTCCCTCTGAAAATCGTCCCACCGGACATGCTATGCACGTGTCAGTAGCTTCTGTGGCTGCATGTTTTCCCGCAGGGCACGACGAGCACCCGGCCGACGCGCTTGACGACTGTTGCCCGGCACCACACGTCGTGCAGATAGTTGCTCCGATCGATACAACCTCGCCCGCCGCATCCTTCGCCTCGTATCCATTGGGACACGATTTGCATGCCACTTGTGCATTGTTAGAAAACGTGTTGACCGGACACGCCGTACAGCTGGTGGCACCCGCGTCCACCAACGTGTCGGTGACACTTCCGGGCGGACATTGCTGACACGACAAGCCAGTGAATGAATCCTCGTTGGCGTAAAAGCCGGGCGGGCAGGCGCCTTCACCGCAGGGCATGCACGCTTGATCCACAGAGACCATCATAAAGCCTGCGCTGCATTTTTCACACCCTCGGTTGTTTCCAGTCAAAGACGCTTGTTCACTGCATATCTTGCAGCTCGTTTGTCCCGTCTGATCTTGGTACGATCCACCCGTGCATGGTTTGCATATTCGATCGGCCCACGTGTCCGTATTGTCCGCGTTGGACATGTCGTGCGTGTCCAAATCGCTGTTCCATGGCAATTTGCTGATGGCTAAAATATTATCGGGTATGCCTGAAAAATCACCGGTTTGCCTGCACTCGTACGATTGAAACTGTTCGGTTTGCATGGTCAGCGTACACATCTCGCATGTGTCTTGGTACGGCACCGGTGCCGCTTTGTATTGATAACTTCCATCGCCGTAAGTTCCACCGGGGCAATCTGTGCATTCTGTTTGACCGGTCATATGTGCATAAGTTCCATCGGGGCACGTTGCGCAGACCCCTTGTGCCCCGTATGTGCCCATTGGGCAATCGGAACAAACTCCCAGCGACCCAGATGGTGCATATTTTCCAGCTTGGCACGTTTCGCACATGGCCTCGCTCTGTGCGCCAATCTCTTGTCCTCTGACGTACTTGTCGCCAGAGCACCGTTTGCAGGCGGATTGTCCAAACTCGTCTTGGTACTGTCCGTACGGGCAATAGACGCACGATTTCATCAAGTAATTGGGTATATCGGACGGACTTCCAAAAGTACCGGGTGGACATGGATATTGTTGCTTGGGCACCACAAAGTGTCCATTTCCGTCGCGGCGCATCGGGAGGAAATACCCAACCTCGTTCTCGTGAAAGCTGCCGGTGTCGGCATCCCAAAATTTCAAATCGACGACGACGTTGGCGTTGTTGCAGTCTTCCAGCCCAAGACCGAAGCATGTGGCGTTGCTGTAGATTCCTTCGAGTCGAAACAGGGTCGTGGATTGTTCCATGATTGGATCACACGCGACGCTGAGCGATGTATCGTAGCAAAAGTTGTCGGTGTACGAGATGCCACTAATATCGTACCCCGAGCGTATGGTTTCTCCACTCAACCGGTCGAAGCAGCGCAAGGTACCGGCGCAATCGTTGTCGCGAACGCACGGCCCTTCACCGTCAAAGATAAGCTTGTAATTCCACACCTTTTGCTGCGACGCCGCGCGCATCACCACTTTGATGTCGTCAAGGACGGATCTCCCGGACCACGGATGTTCGTAAAAGTCGTCCTCGGTCTCGTACGTCCAAATGAAGAAATTGTCGTCGTTGGCGTAGACGCTGGTGGCATCGTACGGCTCTTGAAAGGTCCGCGTGTATGCAAACTGCCCGCCGAAATCCTCGCGGTATGCGACACGGCTGTACGTCATCTGCAGCAGCCAATACTTTGGCGGAACGAAGAGATAGATGGTCGAGTCGATGTTGGGACATTTTCCGCTGCCTGCTGTTGGCACCATGCACCCGTACTGTGCCGTGTGTGTGACAAAAGGCGTGACGATGGCATCGTGGCACGAGCACGCTTTTCCTCCCCAGATGGAATTGTATTCCTCGTTCGTCTTGCAGTTGCATTCCACCGCGCCGGCGTTGTTGGCGCATGTGCCTCTGTCTTTGCCGCCGCATACTTTGACGCCGGCTGCCGGGTTCAACCAATCTGAGTTTTCCATCCCCGGACACTCTTTGCAGTAGTACGAGGCATCGTTAACGTTGTCAGTGTACGGATCGTATATCAGCGGAATTTGCACGCGATTGATCTCTCGCTGCGGTTTGTTTTGCCATGCCAATAAATTCTCGACGCGAAAGCCGATGGGGCAGCACTGGTGCTCCCACAGCCCTACGGTGTTGGACGGGCATCGGCAGACGGAATCTTCGATGTCGCTCGGGGTCTCGTCGCAGATGCCTTGCACCAAACATTTTTGGCAGACGTTGCGGCAATTTTTCCCGGACCATCCGTTGTCGCACTTGGTGCAAGAATCGGTGGTGCTGGAAAAGTGGTTGCAGACGTCTTTGCCGGCGAGCGCGATGGAGACTGGATCGGCGCATTCAAACTCCTCGACGCCGACTATCTTTTGCAGAAACTCGCGCTCTTGCACGGTGTACCGCTGCATGGTTGCCGTGGACGAGGTTTTTTCGTAATATTGCGCGTATAGGGTTTGCGTCTGATCGAGCGGCCCCATGTCCAAGTACCACGCATCGGTTTCATATAGCACGCCTACGCAATACCCATTTTCCGTGATGCGATCGATGTCGTTCAGCTGGCTGCATGCGGCTTGCGCTTCTATTTCGTTGGCGTAGTTGGCGCTGGACACCGCGGCCGTCCGCTGCACGGTGTTGACGAGGTTGTCTGTGTAGCGTATCAACAAGTTTGGCACTGATTGCCGCGCTTGGTAGGCAAAGTCTTGTCCGCAGGTGCAGGTACCCAGCTGAAAGATGCGCTCTACGCCAATTTCCTCGGAGCCGTATAGGCACTTTCCGAAGCCGCCGCACATGGTATCGTCGTTCTCTCCGTCATAGCCGGGGCACAGTTCGCGGCACTGTGTCTTGCCAAAGCCGGGCTGGCATGTTTCGCACTCGAAGCTGGACCAGTGGCCGTAGGTGTAGTCACCGGCACAGTTGCATTGTGCGCAAATGACAGAGGTTTCGCTCTGCACTTGGCAATCTAAGTCTTTGGTGGTCTCGGAGGCGGTGCCGTAGTCGGTGTAAAAGGTGATTGGTATGCGCGGCTTCTCGTCAGCAGCTTTGCAGCGCCCATCGCGGTAGTCGGTGTACTTTGGACCATCGTCGCACACCGCGTCTTGCATCGATTTGATCACGGGCGAATTGGTTTTGTGGTCGATCCCGATCGACGATGGATTGAGGCACAATACGTCTGGATTCTTGACAAAACGTTCCGTGTTCGATTGGTCCACGATGTCTTCGAGCGCATACGTCTTGAATCGCCGCGTCGCGTCATCTACCATCACGTCGCAATCTGGATACAGCGTGCACTTGGCGCCGACCGACAGCAGCGGCGCGTAGGTACCGTAATATTGCATCTCGGTCGCGTAGGTGTTTGACCCTACGGTATCGATAGAAAAGTGCGTGCACCCATTCTCTCCGCGGCACAGTGCAGCACATGCATCGGTCCGTTGCTCCTCGTCGAATTCTACGGGCAACAAATGCCCCGCAGCTTTTTGAATGCACGTGCCGCGGTTGCTGCTGCGCGGACCCAGATGCCCTTCTTCGAACGGCGCGCGGTACGCAGGGTGCGTTGTGTCGCTGCCTCCTACACTCGGATCTCTGCACTTTTCAGTCAAATGGTCGCGATAATTTTTGATGCGGCGTCGCGCGATGCAATGCACACCTTGCTCCAAGCTCCATTCGCAAGTGTTTTTGTGTGGTATCAACTCGTAACCAGCCACTGGTCCGCGGTTGTAAATCACACGAAAATCACCAAACGCAAAATGAAGACACCCTTGCGGTCGTTCTGAAATCCAGTCACTACCTTCCCATGGGTAACCATTCGCGTTGGCATATTCTTCGCAGGCGGTGGCGTCCATGTTCAGCACCGGCGCGCCGTCCTCCAGCGTAAAGTAGACGTAAGGCGGTGTGTTGGTAATGTCTTGCCAATAATCGTTGGTGGGGTTGCGAATGAAATCCGCGGATCCCCGTTCCCCGTAGAGCTGCGTCGCAGGACAATTGATGTCTTTGACGTACCCGCACGGCGTCTGCTCGTTGTATTCGCCAACGTCGGTGTTGTAAAAGACAACGTTATCCATGTCAATACGCGAGGCTTGTTGAATGCATGGTGTGGATGTGCTGCATGCTGCGGGGGATGTTTGCGCATTGTAATAAACGAGGTTTAAAACTTCATAGCAACCGGATGGGGCTGTTGTTGCATCATTTTGAATCTGAAATTCATATCCATGCATCAATGCGTACAATTCGCATTGTTTTTGGTCGACAGAGTCGGCGTTGCTTCCGCTGGATACTTTCGCATAATGCACGTCGCTTTCAAAGTGGTCGAGCAAGATACACCCGCGCGCGTAATGGATATTCGGCGACCATGGCCGCTCCATGCTGTCGTCGCACATCTGGTACGATTCGAGCGGGTTGCCATACTTCACTTGGTTCCACGCTTGATATGGCGCATAAGTGGGGCTTTGTGACGTCACTGTGACAAACAGCAAGACGTTGATCTCGGCGTTGTATAGACAGCCTTCTGCCATGTATTGCAACTGGAGATCCATCAATCCCAACACGGCTGCAACCCCTTGATCTTGCACCGGGGTATCATACACTACGATCTGCGTGTTCATCTTATGGGCAAACGACTCGCACATCTGGTACGACTGTGAATTCCACGCGGTGATGTCTGCGCACTCAGAGTCCTGCTCCACGTCGTTGACCGAGATGGGCGCAGTGACGCTTGCTACGTCGTAAATACTTTCTGGCGTACTTACTTGCAACGGCACTTTGGACGCAAATCCATTGTACCATGTCCGTCCGATAAGTGCTTTGGGTGATCCATTTGGCCGGATGCATTGCCACGCCTCGTTAGGTCTGCACTTCCCCGTGTTCCAATTAATGGTGTACGTGCTGTAAATTACATTGTCTTCTAAATTCACATTAATTCCCTGTGAGTTCGTTCTGTACGAACAACCCCTTGGAAAGTAACTGTTGTCGCCTGCCCATCCACTCGGTATCGCGTCTATCACACCATACCATGTCTTGCCCAAGCCGCGTGCCATTTGTTCGCACTCTTCTGCCGTGGATGTATCGGTGTTTTGCGAATAATCGCTAATTTCCAACACCTCGTCGATCTGATATATTACCGTTGGTAAACCCTCTTCCAAGACAAACTCAGGTAAATAATTGCATCCCGGTGGACTTCCCGCTTGCATGCATGCTGCTTCGCAATCGGTCCACATCACAACAGGGTTCGTCTTGCATTCGCCATTTGAGGCTGCTATCATGCACGCAGTAGATATGTCATCGCTCGTCTCTTCGTAATTAGCCATGGATTCACACGTCTCTTTGTCAACCGCACCGGGCGCTTGATCCCATATACCGATGCATGCATCGTCTCCGTCTCCGCACGTCTCTCGCTTTGCTTTGTTTGTGTTGTACAGAATCTTTGTCGACGTCACCTCTTGGTACTCGTAGCATTCAAAATTGCAGTTTGCGCCTACGTCTTTGACAAATTCGTCCACGCCATTTCCTTGGTTGCATGTTAAATCGTTGTACGATTTGCACGCCTGCTTTCGATAGCTGGAGTGGAGATTGTTGCGTATTTGTAATGTGTCTCCAGAAAGGTAGCTGAAGCATCCGTACGGGAAATTGTCGTCGTCCAGCGTGGAAAAGCTGGTTGATGCGTAAAAGTCGCGACCAAGCATGTAGCTCATGGTTTCACCCGCCGTTTGGCACTGCGCATCGCTCAGCGTGTTGTCGTCGGAAGGGGCGCCTTGGTTGTAGCGCACAATTTGTTGTTCCGCGTACGCTTTCGCCACGGAGCAAAACGGCCTTCGCTCAGGGTCGTTCACTTGCACAAATTCCATGTCGCTGTCGGTGGCAAATTGCTGGCATTGCGCCGAGGTGATCGTGGTATCCGGTGTTAAGTAGCGATTGGTGGTGCGGAACACAACGTCGTTGAGCGACACCTGCGGCGATTTCTGCGATCGACCCGTGTAAAAGTGCGATCCGGACCCTACGACCGGCTTTGCGCCGCCCCATGCGTACCCTTTCGCTTCGGCATAGTGCTGGCACTCTTGTGGCGAGATGCTTCCGTCGGGCAAGCCCACGTGGCTCTCTTGTATCGCGGCTGTCTCGATGGTCAAGTTGCATAGTTGGTGGCTCGATACTTGACGAAACCCGTCGGTGAAGCTGTTGTCGACGGAGGAGACGGAGGTGAAGGCGTTGTATGCCTCTGAGCCCTCGGTGGCTTGACCGTATCCGACGCAATCGTGGCCGTCGCAGTAGGCCTTGGCTTGTGCTTTGGTCATGGACTCTCCGCTCACAACGCCGACAAAGATTCCCGTGGTCTCGGTATATTCTGTCCCACCGTGTGTGTGCGCGACCAAGTAGGTGCCTGATGCACTGCGCAGGTGGTAGCGAGGGACGATGCACGAGGTGTGGTTGAACCCGCACGGCAAGCCCGTCGCCTCGATGTTGTAAAATACCTCGCCGCTGAGCACTTTGAGGTTGCATCCAAACGGCAAGTGGTAGGTGCCAAGTTGATATCGATAGGTGCGATTTGTGTAATCTACGTGCGAGTGGGCGTACAACTCGCAGGCATCGTTGGACATCGTGGCTTCCGGCATCCCCGTGCTTTTCAGCAAGTACGTTGGCGTTTGAACGGGTCCATACGCGGTGTTGGTGTCGGGAAGCGCCCGCTCACTGCAGTACGAGACGTCGGGAGCATCGGTTTGGCAGAGGCAAGGCAGGTCTTCGCTGCATGATATGTCTGTTTGTCGGTGGTTGAAGGCAATCACGTTGTCTTGGACGCTGCAACCCGCGGGACGGTCAGTCGACTCGATGTCGAAAAATGCTTTGACGGCCACTTTGGTGGTGTTTTGCAAGCAGACGTTGACTTGCTCAGGTTCAAGGCACGGATGCTCGTCGCTGCAGATAATCGGCGGTTGGTAGATGCACGAGTAGGTTGCTGTTTCCTCGGTGTATCCACACTCTCCCATCGCGCCCTCGTACGGGTTGAATGTGATAAGATTGAAACCTCCCGACGAATTCACGAAGCGATAACATCCATACGGAATAGCACTGCTGACGCTCTCCGAGCTAGATATATAGTACGGCACGCCTTGTTGCACTGCGTACACTTCGCACTGCGACTCTGCAAACCCTCGATACGGCATGCCTTCGTTGGTCTCGATGATGTTTGCAAAGACCGAAGTCGTGCCAATGCATTGGTGCTCGTCGCTGCAGGCAATCCCTTGCTTGTTGTCGTTGTAGCGCAGATGGCCCTCGTGCCGGTAGCAGCCAGACGGGCGCGTGTTGGTGTCTTCGACGACCCACGGCAAGCTAACTTTCTCGATGGGTGCTCCGTATTGTGGTGGACTCGCAACGGATGGGAGTTGGAGGCAGGCGCCGTAGGAGTGTTTCTGGATGCAAAAAGAACCTGAGCCACATGCTACACCGTTGGTAAAATCACTGTTGTAATATACATAAGGAGGTTTGTAATGGCATCCAGCTGGATAATATACGCTGTTGTACGTGTACCCGTTGATACCACTTTCTTTTACATATCCGTTGGCGTCCG
>Ga0114934_10003222_pt1 | contig 10225 bp, 18 predicted proteins | sample 4SBtaG_2_FD_99695 | JGI IMG/M metagenome (GOLD analysis project Ga0114934, IMG submission 99695) | Deep subsurface microbial communities from Kolumbo volcano to uncover new lineages of life (NeLLi) - 4SBTROV10_white metaG | ecosystem: Environmental > Aquatic > Marine > Volcanic ...
GGCTAACAAGGAAGAAACTGACGCCGCCAGCACGATGATTAGCGTAGTGCCAGCCTATTTGATGGGACGAGACTAAAACCCTGTTGGTTTTTGTTGCTTTTAGTTCGATCCAAAAGGGTACGCCTTCCGCACATACATAAACGTCTGGAACACCGCCTCCGAAGCGGTTTTCAATCCGGACCGTGTACCAATTCGACGGGATCTTTTCCTTCAGGCGCTTCCAAAACAGCGTCTCCGGTTTCTGGCTCATTCTCTACCTCAAAAGTACCTTCAAGAAACGCATGAGGATGATCGGTTCGCAGTTCCTCCAGGCGCTTCTCAATATCGTCTCGTGACATATTCTCTATCGCGTGGTAATGATTTGTCTCACGACGGTCTATCGTCAAGCCACCAAGCGACGAGCGGATTTTCTCGGCATTGACGGCGGCTGAGAATTGATTCTCTTGCTCGGCACTCAAGCTCAGTTCTCGGAACCGCTTCAACTGGCCAAGCAAAGTCACGCCATATTTCTTCTCACGTTCTTCTCGAAGCTCCGTGATGTAGTCAGTGACGTGCGGAAACAGCGTGGGGTCCAAAAGCTTATGCGCTTGCACCCTGGCGATGCCACCTTTATCAGTGTAGCCGGCGAGACGAGCACACTCGGCATTCGAGTGCGTTCCGTCCACATAGTGTCTGGCAAACTCTTTCTGACGATTCGTCAGCTTTCGACCATGCAGTTCTTCAATCTCTTCGGATTTACGATCTAACCTACTTCCCATGCTTTTTTCCCGTCCCATTCTCGTCCCATAAGTATAGGGGCAAACTGAGAAAAAAGTTAGTTTTTTAAGAGGCCCCTGCACGCGGCGGATAGAAAAGTGGGACGAAACAGCCATAAGTGGGACGAAGTGGGACGAGCAAGTGGGACGAGGTCAGTGGTCATTGCACCATTAATATCAAGCACTTACAGATTTAAAAATAATCTCGTCCCAGTTTTCCCACTTTTCGTCAACGGATCACGTTTTCAAAAACACAAAAATATATTTGACCCCTATATAGTGGGACGAACTTTGTGGGACGAAAAAGCGGGACGAGTTGCCACCTCCCATTAAACATGCTACGCTAGCCCCTCAAACAAAAACCAACCAGAAAGGAGAAACAAATGAACTTAACTGAACTTTTAGCCATCACCGCAGCAATAATTTTTTACGACCGTTTAATGACAGCCGACGAATACGACGAGTACCTGTGGCAGATAGAGATGGCCAAGGCAGAATCCGACGCCGAGAACGCCTGGTTACGTCACGCCGAATGTGGAATCGATGACGGGTTCGAGCAATGGGAAGCCGCCCGAGGAGTGCAAGACTGGTGGCACGAACGTTACGGTTGTTCGCAAGAAGAGCAGTGGGAGCGTGAAGAGAAATTAGAGAACGATGAAATTTGCGCGTGGGAGGAGGCTCACGGCAGAGCAGCATAATCCAAGCCCACACCCGCACCAGCCAAACCCGCTTAGTTGCGGGTTTTTGGGTGAAACCAACCAGAAAGGAGGAAGAAATGAAAACTAAACGCTCGATGAAGCTCAGGACGTGCAAGGAATGTGAGTCGGAAATCAACAAAGGCGACCAATATGGTCAGCGGTCAGTGCGGATCGGCCAGACGGGAATGGCCTCCTACGACGGAACCGTGCATAGCTGGGAACCGTACTACATGAAGGTGGACATTTGTGCCGCCTGCGCAGCGGAGGGCATTCAACAATGATCAATTTTCATCCTAGTTTGACAGTGGAGCAGGTTCAGCGGTTCTTGGGACCTGGCTGGAAATTAAGGTGGGTGCCGCCATCAATTACCGTTATCAACAAATAGATCTTCGACCCGCTGAAGCGGACTTGCAGCGGGGGCTAGAGGAGGCCAAAGCCTCTGAGATCTTTGCGCATGAGAGGGGGTTAGCATCAATCCTTTCGGAAGAGAAGTGGCGCGAGGCATACATAGCCTACGAAGCCTACGAAGCCTATAAAGAAGAGCAAAAGAGGCGGGCGGTGACAGAGCGGGAAGATTGGGAGCGCGAGCGGGGGACGCTCGGCGAGTATTACCCCGCACCTGCGCCGGGGTGCTGGAAGACAAGAATGACGAGCGACTGGTATGACGATGATCGCTGGGAGAAGGTTGAAGAAAATTACTCGGCTGATCGTCGCTCACCGGGTCAGTTTTTTTGGAATCGCGGCTTGGAAAATAAGGAGCACTATGGAGCGGGCCGATGTTCGTCGTGGTGCAAAAGCGCTGAAGAGCAAGAGATAACGAATGCGGAAGCAGATCGCGCAGTGAAAATTTATAGACGCAGGAGATTCTTCGGTGGCTAAAATCACTATCGAGCTGGACACCGTCGAGGACCGTAGCCTGATTGAACTGTTGGAAAGGCTGATCGAACTGTTGGAGAAAGCCAAAAAGGACGTTGACGCGTAGCATTTAACATGCGATGATTCGCGTCCTCACAGAAAGAAGAGCCGAACGATGCAGACATTCTTACCCCATCCTGACATGCGCGACAGCGTTTCCTGCTTGGACAACAAACGTTTGGGCAAGCAGCGCGTCGAGGCCATGCAAATTCTTAATGTGCTCGAAGGCCGGCGCCAGGGCTGGAAGAACCACCCGGCGGTCAAGATGTGGCGCGGTTACACCGAGGCGCTGCATCTGTACAAAGATCTGTGCATCAACGAGTGGGTCCGGCGGGGCTTCAACAACACAATGATCCGGACAGCGACTGTGGACATTGAACCAAATTTACCCAGCTGGTGGGGCGGCGACATCCACGCTACCCACCGGAGCAATCTGCTGCGCAAAGACGCAGCTCACTACGGCCAATTCGGCTGGGGCGAGCCAGACGACTTGCCTTACCACTGGCCCATTTGAGAGGAGAAAGAAGATGAAAGACGAAAGACACTGGATTGACAAAAAGACTTGGCAACTGACGTATTCCATGTATTCGGGACCAGACGTTTTGACGGAGGCTTTTTTCACGGAGTCAGAAGCCCGTCAAGCCGCATCCTTCGTTATGGAAGATCGGGACCTTGTGGTGCTCATCGACCTTGTGGCACGGGAAGTTCACACGCTGAAGCATCCGCTTGACGCGGATGTGCTCGATTTTCCGGAGCAGGAGCCGCAGTTTTGAATCAAGTCATCTCGCTTTACGACAAGACTGGCGACGGGTTGGTGCCGTGGGCAGCGGAGGGTTTTGAGTGCTTCGCTTATCATCCTCTCTGTCGGAATCCCTCGATTGTGAGAGCTTTCGACGGTCCAGGCTCCATTTCTTTTGTGCAACTTGAGCAGGATGAGATGTTCAAAGATTTGGCATGGAATCCGGTTGGCATGGCGCGGTTGGTATCGCAGCATCGAGACAAGACCGCGTTTTTGATGGCGTTTCCACCAGGCGAGGCGTTGTCTACAGGGGGTGCGCGGTGGTGGCGGCAGAAATTTGTTGCCGATCCGGGCTTCCAGCTCAAGGCAATGGACGTGGTCAAGGAATGTTCGTACGTCGCCAGAGCCTTGGGCAATGTGCCGTTTTACATCGAGAACCCTGTTGGCGTGTTGAGCCGGCTTTGGCGCGAACCGGACCATGTCTTCGAGCCGTTCCAGTTTGGCGGGTATCTGCCGGACGACGACGTGCATCCACATTGGCCGGATTTTCTGCCACCACAAGATGCGTATCGTCGCAAAATCTGCTTGTGGACAGGTCACGATTTTAAAATGCCGGCGGAGATGTCGGTGTCACCGAAGCGCAAGGTTTATGGGAAGAGGGCGCCGCGCATCAGTCGGCGCGTCATTCCCAGGGGCTTTTCCCGCGCCGTGTTTTTAGCCAATCATGGACGCTGAACAACCATTGGATCCACCGGAGGCTTGGGGCTGTGAATACTGCAACCCGGAGTCCTTGGGCAAGGAAGAAGAAATCCTTCCCTGTGGGCAACCGTGCCCTGTCCCATCGCCAGTCAAAAGGGACTCAGACTATTTCACGGCGTGCAATCGGCCTGAAGGACATGACGACGAGCATGCTTTTTGTACCTTCTCTCGGCACCCACTAAAAACTTGGAGATAGAAAGATGCAGTTGAAAGTCACTTTCACGAAAGAATCTTCATCAGTTAATGGGACTGAATGGTATGCCATGGTCATTGATACTGAATCTAACATCGTTGTCGCGGAAGCCAAGAAGATGAGCACCGCAAAGGAAGCCTACGACGTTATTTTTGATCGTGTTCAGCTTATCAAAAAGGAATTGGCTACTCGAAGTCTGCAACCGGCAAAAACATTATAAAAACAGGCGTCTTTTCTCCAACAAACGAGCCTACGACATTAAACTCCATGTGCTCGAAAGCCTCTTCTTCAGTCATGTCGTCACGTTCCATCAAAATTTGAACGCACCTTTTATAATCATAGGCCATCACATCTGGCTGACCAGCCCTTCTCGCAACACCCATCACAGCGTTGTCAAAGCCCTCCGCAAATAAGAACTCGTCTTCCATCAATGAACGGACGGGCTCTTTTCTTCAATCTCACTGAAGAGCTTCTCGTAATGCATGGTCGCGTCGTCCTCGTCTTCGGATAACTCTGCGGTCATGACACCGTTTACGATATGTACGAAGCTTTCGGCTCCCACACATTCCATACCGTACTGAATGAGGACTCTCAAAAGAACCACAATTTTAACGATGGGCGATAGGTCGTCTTCCAGCTCAAGCAGACCGGCCATGGTGTTGTGAAAAGTATTTAGTGGGTCGCTCATACGCTTTCCTGCAAGGCTGTGAACATTTTAACTATATCACCGTCCGTAGGAGTGCGGTGAGCTAAATCAACAAGCCATGCAATTTGCTGTGCCGGCGAGCGGTGATTACGCTGAGCGATTTCCCATAACATTTCCCAGGTGGGCACGGGGACCGCGACGCTGCGGTATTTTTTGATGTCGGTCATGTCAATCTCCTATAACCATTGTTTAAGGTCTTCTCCCATCACTTTTGTAGCGATGTCCATTTTGTTGCGAAGGGCTGTCACGATCTTCTCGTCGATAGTTCCTTCAGCAATCAGGTCTACATATGTCACGGATTTTTCTTGGCCAATGCGGTGAGCGCGATCTTCGCTTTGTGTGCGGATCGCTAGGTCAAACGAATTGGCAAAATAAATCACGTTTTGAGCGGCGGTCAGGGTAATGCCCATGCCGCCGGTTTGCGGGTTGCCCACAAAAAACCGGGCTTCTCCGTTTTGAAACCTCTCGATGGCCTGTGTACGGTCGTCATCTGACGTGTCGCCAAAGTAAGACACCACAGATTCTGGTCCATGGTCATTGCTGAGTGCTTCGGCGATCCGTTTCACGTCATAGCGAAACCGGGACCAGATGATAGTTTTGCCATCCATTTCGTCCAGGCAGTTCTGTAGTTCGCTCAGCCGGTTGTCCTTAATCTCGAAGAGATTGCCTTCGCTCGATAGCGTGTGGCCGGACAGGACCTGCTGCATGCGGAGCAGCTGCGTCAGCACATTGGGCGTGGTCATAAACTCGTCGTCATCCAAGTGCGCGAGCGCATACTCTTTGAGTTGCGTGTAGATCCGCGCCTGGTCATCAGTCAGTGTCACGTTGCGCCGCAGGTAAACTTTCGGCGGCAAATCGAGGCACTCTTCTTTAAGTATCCGCGAGGAGAACTTACCGATCATCTCCGACAACGCGTCAAGGTTCCGGTAGCCAACGACTTGGTTGAACGTGTGACTGCCCATCGTGCGTTTTTTCATGATGGCGTAGCGGTATTGGAACTGGTAGTAGTTGTCGCCGCAATCGCCGAGTAGCCGTTCGTCCAGAAAACGCGCCTGTGCCCACAGGTCCATCGGACTTTGCGTTACCGGAAAGCCGGTCAGGATCCGGCGGTAGCGAGCCAGGGCGCCGAGTTTCAGTAGCGTTTTGGTACGCCGCGCTTTTGGACTTTTGATCGTCGTGGACTCATCGACCGCCAACATCGCGGTGGTGGCCTTCAGCAGGGCTTCGAGAAAGCGTTGCCCCTTGGCCGTGGAGAGTGCCTCGACATTCATCACTAGGATTTTAAATGCCTCTGACGGCTCTAGGAGGTCCGTCAGCGCCTTCTTTTCGGCTTTGTTAGGGCTAGGACGCCAGACCGCCAAATCGCGCTCAATGCGCTCTGGTAAATGCGTCGGCACTTCAATCCGTGCCCAGTTGCGATAGACGCCTTTAGGCGCGATCACAACCAGCGTGTCAATCTCGCCGCGCTCAAATAAAATCGCAGCGTTATCGATGCAAATCTTGGACTTGCCTGTTCCCATTTCGAGGAAATACGCCCATACGGTTTCGTTCCAAGAAGATTCAAGAACCTTCTTTTGATGCGCGTAAGGCGTTGTTTGAAATGAATACGTCATGATATTCAATGTTACTCAGTACTACTCAGATGCATTTGAGCATAACATGTTTTGAAACGCGTTTCATCAATAAGTTCATGCGAGGCTTGCACGCCCTCACTAAATTTAGTAGAGTGCCTTCGAGACTTGAGAAGGGATTAAAGATGACCGTATATGTGACGCAAGAAAATCCGCGTATGGACATTCTGTCAGCGCGAGAATACGGTGAGTTGGCTCCGCTAACTTCACCGCAGGAACAGATCCATCTGTCACCTGGCCGTGTTGTCGCACACATCAAGCGACGCCTTCAGCATTACAACGACGAGGATTGGTTATTGCCCATGGGCGATCCGGCCATCATCGGCGTGGCTTTTGCTGTGGCTGCTGACATTAACAATGGTCGAATAAATCTACTCAAGTGGGACAAGTTCGAGCGTACCTATTATCCGGTAAAGATACAGGTACGCGGCGGAATTGATAACCTACCACAACCTGACGAGGACACGTTTAATGGGAACAACTGAAGATAAATTATGGGAACAAGTAACAGCAGATGCAGGGGCATTTGACGGAGTAACAACGGAAGCGGGAGCAGAACTTTCTGATCTTATTCGTGGCGCCGGTCAACTTGAGGCGGAAATTTCCGGTAAAGAGGAAGAGCTAAAAAGGCTCAAAAAGGACCATGACAAGCTGGTCTTCGACCTCATCCCCGGACGTATGAATGAGATGGGCATGTCAAAAGTGGAAGTGGACGGAAATTCCGTAACGCTCTCTACTTTTGTCAGTGCGAGGATGCCAAAGGATCCAGCCGAGAAAGCGATTGCGCTCAACCATCTTCGTGACCAAGGGTTTTCTGACTTCATTAAGAATGAGGTTCAGGTCTCTTTTGGAATTAACGAAGACGAGAAAGCGCAGCAGTTGCAGCAGGATTTGGATGATAGAGGACATCAAACCACCAGCCGCGTTTGGGTCGAACCGCAAACGCTGAAAAAGCTTATCCGCGAAGACATGGAAAATGGTCATAAGATCGACGGTGAAATTTTCAACACATACCTTGGAACAATAGCGAAGATTAAAGGAGCAAAGTAATGGCTAAAGCCAACGGGAAAGAACTCACAGAGCTTGAAAAAGCTTTTGAAGAGGACATGAATCTGGGATTTGAAGAGGTCTCTGCGACCAATTTGCAGATCCCTTTTCTGCGGATCATCCAGGCACTCAGCCCACAAGTTAAGAAAACGGATGGCGAGTACATCGAAGGCGCGTCTCAGGGCGACATCTTCAATACGGTTACTCGCAAACGCTGGGGCGACGAGGGGGTTGTCGTCATTCCCACTTATTTCCAAATGAAGTTTTTGGAATTCGTACCACGCACACAGGGCGGTGGTTTTATTGGCGAACTCAGCGCCGCCAGTGAAGAGGTGCGTACCGCTATCCGTGACAAAGACACGGGCATGGAGTTGCTGGAGAACGGCAACGAGTTGGTCCGCACGGCCCAGCACTATGTCAAGCTCGTCCATGATGATGGCACTTTAGAAAGCGCCATCATCGACATGAAGAAGACGCAATTGAAGCGGTCTCGGATCTGGATGAGCATGATGACCATGCAGAAGCGCAACGGTAAAACGTTGCCTAGCTTCGCCAAGACTTATCGCCTGAAGAGCGTTGAAGACGGCAATGACAAGGGCAGCTGGTACTCGTGGAGCGTCAGCGTTGAGGGCGACATCGGTGAAATCAACACCTATCAGGAATGCAAGGATTTCCACAAAAGCGTTTCGTCCGGAGAACTGCAACTAGCGCCTCCCCCACCAGAGGCGTTAGGGGACTCCGCCGAAGACTTGCCATTCTGAATAGGTCTTCCCCCGCTCCGGCGGGGGTTTTTTTAACTTAGTGTCTTCTATCACTCGATTCCTTGCTTTGTTTGCCGGATGTGAAAACGGCCATGGCCAAACCAAGGTTCTAAAATCGCAACGCCACGGGAAACAGGAGGCGAAGTACCGTACTGTCCGTGAGCCGTTGACAGAAGACCTCGTTCAGCAGCACTTCGACGGCAAAATAGGTATTGCCAGCATTCCTATCGACGAGTCCAGCTGCTGCCGGTTTGGTGCGCTGGACATCGACGACTACAACCTTGACCTGGTTGTTCTGAAACGAAAGGTTGGGCGCCTCAAGCTGCCTTTGGTCATGTGCCGGTCGAAATCTGGAGGTGCTCACCTCTATCTTTTTCTATCAGAAAGTGTCGCTGCGGTCGAAGTACGCGACAAATTGTCGGAGTTCGCTTCCGCCTTGGGCTGTGGCGATTGTGAGATTTTTCCTAAGCAGGAGGAAATTCTGGCAGAGCGTGGCGATTTAGGGAACTTTTTGAACCTGCCTTACTTCAATGAAAAACACACTACGCGCTACGCTCTTAAAGACGATGGCGACAGCCTGACGCTCGAAGAGTTCCTAGACCTTGCGGACAGTATGGAAATGTCTTTAGAGGAATTACGGAAGTTTAAGCTCAGCAACAATGATGACCTGTTGCCCAATGGTCCGCCGTGTCTGCAACAACTCTCAGAATTTGGCATTCCGGAAGGTGGACGCAACATTGTCATGTTCAACGTGGGGACCTATCTGAAAAAGGCACTTCCGGACACTTGGGAAATCGCCATGGAGAAGCACAATCAAGACCATTCCAACCCGGCGTTGCCAGCGAAGGAAGTTGCCACGCTGCAGGAGCAGCTCAAAAGTAAGGATTACCATTATCAGTGCAAAACGGAGCCGCTTCAGTCTCACTGCAACCGCTCCCTGTGCCGTGCGCGAAAGTTTGGGATCAGTCGAAACCAAGCATTTCCGGCACTTGGTGGCCTTACGGTGGTGGAAAGCGAGCCGCCCGTGTGGTTCATGGACGTAGACGGTTCTCGTTTGGAGATTGGGACCAAGCAACTCCAGATCCAGATCGAATTCCAGCGAGCGTGCATGGACCAGATTTTCAAGATGCCAGCACGTATGAAGGACGCGGAGTGGCGTGATTTGGTAGACAGCCTAATGGACAACGCGACACGCATTACGGTGCCTGAAGAGCTGACTCGCAAAGGTCAGTTCAACGAATTACTAGAAACTTTCTGCACGGGGCGGCTGCAGGCTCGAAGCGAAGAGGAGCTTTTGACCGGCAAGCCGTGGACAGACGGGGGTTTCACTTTCTTTAAGCTGGGGGCGCTACAGGACTTTCTGAAACGCAACGGGTTCACTCAGTACACGCGTGGTCAGATCACTGAGCGCCTCAAGGAGATGAACAGCGGAGAAGACGCCAGAAAGGAATACAAATTCAAGGATAACAAAGGGGAGTGGGCCAAGGTCCGTGTTTGGTTTATTCCTAAAATCCAGCGTGGAGACGTGGAATTACCAGATGTCACCTTTGAAAAAGATGACGATGTACCTTTTTGAGGTGACAGAAAACGCTAAAAAGGCTTGACGAACATTAATCTGTGGGGAAAGAAATATGATTTACCGCTATGGAATTTTTCTATGTCTAGTCAGTTTCGGGCTAACCGTCCACGGCTACGACAACTTTTTAACACCTGACATCGACGAGGGTGCGATTGGGTCGGGTTACGACAACTTCATGACGCCTGATGTTGACGAGGGTGCGATTGGGTCGGGTTACGACAACTTCATGACGCCTGACATCGACGAGGGTGCGATTGGCTCGGGTTACAACAATTCCATAACGCCCAGTATTTATGAGGGTGTGATTGGTCGGGAAGCGCCATGATCAAAACAATCCTTGGACCTCCTGGCTGCGGCAAGACGCAGACCAACTCTAACTTGATCCGCAACTGCATTGAGGATGGGATCGACCCAGACCGGATTGCTTGCGTGTCTTTTACAC
>Ga0114934_10003224_pt1 | contig 10222 bp, 18 predicted proteins | sample 4SBtaG_2_FD_99695 | JGI IMG/M metagenome (GOLD analysis project Ga0114934, IMG submission 99695) | Deep subsurface microbial communities from Kolumbo volcano to uncover new lineages of life (NeLLi) - 4SBTROV10_white metaG | ecosystem: Environmental > Aquatic > Marine > Volcanic ...
ATTATCTTTATTTTAGTATCATACCCATCTTTATACCAATAGTATAATATTTTATTTTTAGATAATAATTCTTTTATTTCTTTTAATTTCATTATTATACCTCCATTATTTTTTTAGCTATAAGATGGACACAATCATTAGTATGCTTACCAACACTTTTACAACATTCACAAATAAATTTTCCATTATTTACTTTATAAGGTTTTAAATTAGCTACATATTTAATAATTTTTTCAATATCTTCTATATTAACACCATCATTAGACTCTCCATTGGGACCATATAGGTCCCCACAATGGCTATCATCTATATTATTCATAATTCAATTCATCTCTTTCCAATTATTTAAATTTAAATCATTATATTTCATAAAAAAACCTATCAAAAAAACAACTTACAAATCTATTTAACTAATATTTTAATTTAATAAACTCTTTTTTAATTCATTATAACTTTCTTCACTCAATTCAATTTCTTTTCCATCAATAATAATTTTCTTTTTTATATTGATTTCTTTATAGCCTTTTATTTTGTAAGCATTTAATTTAATAGATTTATTTGTGGGTAAGACATATGTTTCAAATATGTCTCTTCTAACTAATACACAATCACTCCCTGTATCAAAAGTACAATCCCAACCTGTATCAAACACACAATCCCAATCTGTACTAAAAGTACAATTACCACCTGTTTTGAAAGTACAATTGTCACTTGTTTTAAAAGTACAATTATTAATTGAACTGAAATCTAAAACTAATTCATTTTCATTTGTTGAAAATGTTCTTATTTCCTTATCCCAAATATATAAACTTTTATCTAATAGCACTCCATTTTTTGTTACGGTAAAATTCATTTTATCCTCCTTTAATTTACATCGGTAATATTTTCCCCAACTACATAAAAATCCTTTTCGTAGTTTTTATATATTTTACATTCCTCCACATTTTCAAAATAAAAACATTTATTTTTCCATCTGTTATTATACTCATAACAATATTTATTTCTACACTTTTTCATTTGTTCAACTCCTTTTCCATAATCTCTGCTGCTTTTAAATAGGCTGATATTTGTGCTTCTTGTTTAGTTATAAAACTTATACTAAAATTTCTTACATCATTAAAGTTATTATTGAAGATATTTACAAAACCATTCCAGCAGTTTTGTGATACAATCGCTAAACATATAATATTATTATTCTCAAAAAAACTTTCTATAATTCCTGAGAAATATTCTAAAGGTGGAAAATGAAAAGTAGTTCCATTAGAAAACAAACTTATATCATTTTTGATATAAGGATTTACGTTTTTTACCCCATCTCTTTTGAAATAGTTTAATCTAAACTTTTTAAAACTCTTCGGATATTTATTTTTCCATTTTATAAAAAATTCTTGCTGATTCATCTAATCCTTCTCCTCATACCAATCTGGTTTTGTGGTTGGTATAAAATTCCTTGATATTTCTGTTTTATGATAAGGATTTGTACACTCCATATTATTATTTATCCCTATAAAACAATTTTTTCCTATTTTAACAAATACATAATGATTTTTATTATTTTCATTTTCAACACCATATAAAACTTCCTTACTAAAATCGAATTGTTCTTTTTCATTATACATAATTTCATAAGCTTTTAAATTACTCATAATAGTATTTTCATAACATATTCCTATATTATAACCTGGTCCAAAATTTTCTGAATAATATCTTACTGATTCAATTCCCTGTTTACCAGCTTCAACCATTTTCTTCTTTGCTTCTTTTATCCAATAATTATTATATTCAGTGACACATTCTTCTAATATTTTTTTGTGTTTTGTTGACACTTTTATAATTGACTGTTTTTTAAAATCATTTTCTCCTTTCAACCAAAAAGTTTTTGAGGTAATATCTACATTTATTACATTATAACTTGATAAACTCCAACCATTTCTACATTTAAAAAACAAACCTCTAATTCCAAACTCACTCTCTTTATGAGTCTGTTTAACAATCTTACACTCCCATTCATCACTAAACCCTAATTTAGCGAACTCTAATTCAATTCTTTTTATTATTTTCTTCATTTAACCCTCCTCTAATTCTTTAATCATTTCTTCACATTCTGAATAAGTATAATCGCTATATTTCAAAATCATACTTAATATTAATTCTTTAAATGTTATTTTTATTTAACTTATCTCCATTTAATACTTTTTCTTTAAATGTTTTAATAGGGCAATTAGTTAAATCACAAGGATTATATACATTATTACCACTATTAAGACATTTAATTGAATGATATTTGCATTTACTCTTAATAACTATAAAATAGAATTTTTGTCCAGATTCTCTTAATTTACTTAATATTTCATAATAATTATCCATACTTAATGTCCTATAATTTTCTTCATTAATATACCAGTAATTTTAGTAATCTGAATATTATTAAACTTCTTCCATAAATACTTAGATTTATTAATTAAAGGGATAAGATTTGGCGATTTACTCTTTTTATAAGCACCAGTTATAAAACCATAAACTAAATTAGAATCAACATTAATATTAATATTATCATAATTATTATCTATTAATTCCTTAAGTAACGAAATAAACGCCACCCACTCCATTTCATTGTTGGTTGAAATTCCTTCAACATACTCACTATATATCTCATTATTACCTATTTTATAACTAAAATATCCTTTACCAGGATTACCAATACAACCACCATCACAATAGCATTCTAAACTATTAGAATCTTTAATGAAAAGATTGGCCATATTTCTCTCTATATAATTATCATCTACTAAAGTAATGGTATAGTTCTCAAATGGTATATTCTTAATTGGTATATAAATAAACTTATTATTACTATTATTTCTTACTATAACTTTCATATTAATTTACCCCCTATTATATGGAATTAAATCTTTTATATCAAATACATCTGTAACATACTTACCAAAATTAACATAATTACCATAAGTATAGTAACCAGTTACCTCTCCAGTTCTACTAGACTCTTTACCAATATAACACTTAGTATCATCTAATTTCTCTATGAAGTTAATATACTCATTATCTCTATCTATAATATATGCTTCTAACATAACTAATACTCCTTTTTAATATAATCTTAACCTATTCCCAGTAATTGACTCCTATATTTATAAAATACATTGAGTAAAAATTACTCATCATTAATAATCTAAGATGTTGATAATTAAAGATTTAACACTAATAATGAAGGTAAATAACTAAATTGATGTTGATTCGATTAAAAAAGTGTCATTTTTTCGACAGTTAACGAAATAGTCCGTTTTTACTGCCTTATTAATACATCAAATCTACAAGTGTAATGTAGAGATTGTTAATATCTTTTTTTGATGCTCCTAACACGTTTATATGTATTACATTGCTATTAGAGCCATATGCTATATAAATACCGTCTTTAAGTAATTTTACATGATTAACACTTGATACTCTAAATATATCCTTATGTATGCGCTCATTTGCTTTTTCTACAACTTCTACCCAACCATTATTTACTTTGTTTATAAATAATACATAGTCTATACCTTCATCTGTATACTTTATTCTAATCTTTTCTCGTATAACCATACCAAATCACTCCTTTATTTTTTAATTCAATTTAAGGCCGCTAACGAATCAATAATCACTAAATTTTAAGTATATAATTTTAACCGTTAACCGATTAATTGTCTAATGACAACTAATTGTTAACTTTCGATTATATACTTTTTATTGATTATTTTCTTCTTTATAGTGTTGTGGGCTCGCTAACGCTCGCCCACATATCTTAGTTAATTATTTAGATTGTTTTAATCTTTCTAATTCAATCTGTAATTTCAATACTTCTTTATCTACTCTCTTACTGAATATAGAGTTGATTATGTTTCTGCCTGATTTATATAGTGATGATGCTGATTTTACAGTTCCTTCTTTCAAATGATATGCTATATCTCCACCAGTATCTAATAACCTATTTACACCTTTAAATGAACTTTCATTAAGGTTCTTATTCACTCCTTCCATTACATCATTTAATACATTAGTTCCTAATAAACCAAGACCTGTACCAACTTCAACTAATCCCATACCTGCTTTAGTAAAATGTCTATCTTTTACTTTACTCATTATTTACACTTCCTTTACTAATAATTTATCTTTTGGTATTCTTATACCATTGTATTCATAACTGAACTTATCTTTGTCTATGGCTTGTATTATATCTCCATAACAGAATAGACGACCATTTATCTTCCTGTATTTTCTAAATCTTAATTTTACCATTTTTTAATCAATCCTCCATTTAAATATAGCCCCTTCTACCCCTGAAGATAGAAGAGACGGTTAACATTATTCTATACTAATTCACTTATTGATTTAATGTTTGGTATACTTAAAGTAACAGTTAAAGCGCTTCTGTTACCACCATCGAAACCTAAGAAAGATGTCACTTCTTTCCCTTTGAATACTTTATTAACGGCTTTCATAGTGCTTTCCATTTCAATATCAACGATATCTTTAATAGTAACGCCATCTCTTACTTCAATATCTTCCATTTCATCAACGCTAAGTTCTTTATTTTCAATGCCTTCACGTTCTAATGCTTCTTTTATATATTTGTTAGATATATTAAAGAAAGTATTATATCCCGCTTTCTTAGCCGCATCATAATCTACAATAGTTTTCTGGTTACCTTTACCAGCCTTTTTATCAGGATCATAATCTGGATTATCTATAGTAAAATCTAACTCAGGTAATATTCTTAATTCATCAATATCATCTTTGTTATATCTACAAACTCTACTATAATTAGCAAAAGATACTGCTCCCTTGCTTTCTTTTCTGATCATATTTAAGAAATCTTTTTTACTCATTTTTGTTTTTGTTGCCATGTTAATAGCTCCTTTTAATAATTTTAATTTAATTTTAATAATAGTTTAACAGTCTCACTTAAATACTCCAGTCTCACCTCCATCTAAATTTATTAAATAACTATGGACAGTATTCTCATCTTTTAAATAAATAATATAGTTAGCGTCCTGTCCTTCAGTAAATGGTAATAATTTATCTATAATATAATCTATGGCCTCTATACCTATGTTAGTATACTTACCTTTTATATTATAGAAGTTTATTAACTTACTAACGCCTTCTATATCCAATATAATGAATGTTGGGTGAACATATGCTTCAGTAATCTTTTCTGACTTTTTCTTAATATAATCTATTACTTTAGCATACATCTCATTTTACAATATCCATTAACTTATACTTTCTCATACTCTTTCTCCCTTCATTAATTAATATACTTATAATAATCATTTTAAGGTACCAAAAATCCATTATTATACTTTAGGTACCCTAATGTATACCTTTATATATAATATTAAGTTTTTAATACCTTAAAATTAATTACAATCAATAATCTTAAAATCTCTATCTTCACATTTCTTAAAAATAGATTGTATTTTCAACGCTTGATGATAAGTATGAGCAATAAATGCCACTTTACCATATTCATCTACTAATTTAAACATAATATTACCTCCAATTTAAAATAATAATAAAAAGTAAAAATCACGAAGTGGAAAAGAGCACTTGAATTAGATCACGAAGTGATCTTTAGAAGAGAAAAAAGTAAAATGGAATTATTTAAATAAATACGTAAACAGGCCTTTAAAAATAGAGTAAATTTTATTAGGCATGTTTAAGGCATCTTTCCTTGATTATAGTCCTTTTAAAAAAAGTTATATAGGTCCTTAGGGAAAGTGATAATCGAAGGCCTTGTTATTGGCTTTTCAATTTTTGACTTTTTCTCTCTAAAAAGGCCTATTCGGGATTTTTTTTGATATTCTCAGGACAGTTTTGTGACATATCCAGGTCATTGTTTTATCTGTTTCTTTTTAATATATAGATTTTCTTAGAACCTTTGATTAACGGTGTTCCTAAATCATTACTAACTCTTTTATCCTCTACTGGGATATTTTTTACCAAGTTAGATGTTTTATCTCTATATCCTGCATATAATACATTTATATTATTTTTTACCATTTTTATTATACCTCTTCATTAAAACCACTCTATATTTTATAATATTCAATTCATTAGTCTTATAAATAAGATTAGTATGTAGAGTGTGGTTTTCTCTACTATATAATATATTCAAGACTAATGATAATAACAGTGTGAATGATAATACTATTGTAGATAACTTCACTATATAATTTCCATAAAACAATAGTAATCATCAGCCATTCTATCATAATTGAATAATCTTACGATGTATCCATAATCTGATAGAAACTGAACTGCTATATGCTGAACAATACTCAATCCTGTTAAGTATAAATCAATAGGTCCATCTTCTACCTTATGATTATTACTAAACTCATTAACAGCTGTATTGATTAGCTTTCGCAAATCATTCATCCTATCTGCTGATAATAAAGCATTATCTACCTTATTAATTAAATACTCATCAACTGGCATTGGATGTCTACCAGTGATTAATCCTACTCTTACATTTTCCATAGGTTTATCTCCTTTAATTTTAATTTTAATAATCTAATATGCTTAGTCTATCGACATTAGTATATTCAGCATTCTCTTCGTAAGCATATCTATTAGTTGTAAATGAAGAGTTAAAAGCACTACTTTCATCTGTAGTGTCTCCTTCGTATTCATAATTATCCATAACTTTCCTCCATTAATAATTTGTATAGGCTGTCACCCTATTATGCTTCGGATCATAATAGGGGTTTGAAGAAGAGTAATGTTAAAACATTTTGTCTAATTCTTCTTCAGTGTCTTCATTTTCAACTTCTACTATTTCAGCCATGGCATTTTTCCCACTTACACTTATTTCATACCATTTACATTCAGAGTAATACACTGTTTGTTTATCAGTAAAGCCAATTTCAGTATCACCACTGTAACTTACTCTAATAAAAGTTTCACCATTTACATCCACTATTTGAATATTTTCTACACTACAAGAACCACTATGATGAGTAGAATATCCTGATACTGGAATTGTTGCTATTACTTTTGCATTTTTCATAATAAATCTCCTGTGTCCTTAAAGCGGACTAATTTTTTTTTATTTTTGGTGGAGCATGAGAGATTCGAACTCTCGTCTTACATGGTCCGTCAAGCGGGTTTCTCATGTAATCGACACCATTTATGCCCCATATAATAAATACTAATATTGCTTTCGTAGAGCTAAGCACCTCTGGTACTGAAGGACTTTCACCAACATCCTACCATCATTTTTCAGATTAATCAATATATAAAACATTGAACTGGTGGCTCTAATCTTTCGATCATTTCAGGATACGTCGACTTATCCCTATACTCAGTCAATATTAGTATTATTTTTAAACATTAACCATACATGAGTCTCCATCATATTACTATGACTTGTAGGCGTTATGGATTTCTTAAAGAAGCCTCGTTATTCATTCTACATTGCTAATATAGAACTACACTCATTGCCTGCCATCGAGAGATTCGAACTCTCAAATTCATATATATTTGCTACAATATACAGAAACGGATAGTCTACTTCCGTGAAGGGTACCAATTACCTTCTTTATTTGGCTCAGAATATTTTAATACCGCTGTTATTGTTGCTATACAACTTATCGGTATAGTAGATAATTATTTTTTAAACTGGGTTATAGCGGGCCCGATCCTACTCAATAATTATTTTACTACCATTTCATCCATAATTATTATTATTTCATAATGTATTGAAAGTTTAGCAGACTCTCCATTAATCTTTAATAATAATTATAGGTAAAATAAAACTCACAAAGTGGAAAAGATCATTTAAATAGGCTCACGAAGTGAGCTTTTTTTAAAATTATAGTTAACTAACGAACCAACGAATTAATGATTTGTTAATTCATTATTTTTAGTATTTTTAATTTAGTGTTACGCTTCACTTATTAGGTGAAGCGCTTCTCCTTTATTACATTACCGTAGTAATCTTTTTCAGCCAATGCTTACTTCAATTACTACATTATTTTTATTAATATGCGACATTGATCCATTTGTCGGCTTCTAATGCTTTTTCAGCTTCTTCTATAGGAATACATTTAGAAATACCTTTTACGAAATTAGCTATAACACGATGACTGGTTCTATCTCCTCCTATGAAAGCTACTAAAACAAAATCGCTACCTTCAACTCTACTTGCTTCTTCTTCATCAACATCTTTATCTGACTGATAATTTTCTGTAGAGTAAACAATTACAGATGTCTTAGCTACTTCGACACTATCAGAATGGAAATCTACATTTTCAGCATTAATTATTAGTTGGTAGTCTTCTCTATATGCTCTGACTCTAATTTTATCAGCATACTTAGATGGATCATTGAATTTAACCATTCCTGGTCTTACCATCTTTGTTACATTTATAATTTGAAATGGTTTATCTTGAATTTTAGATTTTATTTGACTTATAAACCATTCTTCATTGTCCACTTGATCCATCCTGATGATACTACTTTTCATAACTTTTTTCATAATAATACTCCGTTGTCTCTTAAAGCGAGACTAATTAATTTTATAAGAGTTTAACCTATACTACTCTCAAAGGTATATTATTTTTTTATATCTATTAAAACGCCCAAACAAAATTATATTTTGCTTATGCGCAGAGATGGTTGGGTTATATCGTTTCAATTATTTCCCATCTCATTTACCCTTTCAGGTAGGACTTGGTAGCATTTACCCGATATCCGTAACCGGTGCTGTCTATCATTCGTTTCACGTCATTCTATCAATAGACTCTAGAATAATGTCACGCAATTTCTTAGGCCATTGCGCTAGCCCGTGAGTTAACCCTCTCACAGGGAATAGTCTTAACAGGCTGTTCGTCAACAACCGTCTATCCGCAGACAGACACTATACTGAGATAAGACTATTAAGAAGTCTCAGTATAGAAGATTCCAGATTTTACGAAGAGCAATTACTTGCCATGATGATATAGAGTGGAATCCCTTTTACCCATCATCAAATATATATATTAAAATATATACCTTCTGCGCTCACATCAATGTGAGTTCTTTTCTTTATTTTAAGAGTCATGCTATTACTCTATATATTTTATATTTAATAAAATAAAATAAAAAATATACACAAAGTAAAAAAGATTATTTAAATAGGGTCACGAAGTGAGCCTTTTAGTTAGTTAACGAACCGACTTCCATTTAATCTTTTTAATTTTTTCATTATTTTATTATAATAAACTCTATCTAAATATATTATTATATATTTAACATCCAAATACGAATAGACTGTATAGGATGTTAAATATATAATAAATGGGATGTTTTTTTATTAGGATCATAAGTCAGTCTTTATTAGACCTTAGTTACGGCTGCGTTTAACGCTTTCCCAAGCGCAGATGCTATGCAACATCTTCGGGGCGTTCAAGGTTAATTACTCCTCTCCTACTTCTAGGATATAGAACCATCAGTCAGTTTTTATCAACAATAAAACTAACAAAAATTGTTACGTATAGGTTGAACATAGTGTTTTTTTCACTTATTGATTCCCTATACGTATACCCTTTCAGGTAGGACTTGCTAGCATTACTCTGGTATCCGTAACCAGTGCTGTCTATCAATTCGTTACACGTCATTCTGTAATAGACTCCAGAATGATGTCACGCAGTCTTATTGCCCTTGCGTTAGCCTTTTATATTTTATTATGTTGTTAGATTTCTAACTCTTTTATAAATTTCAATAAACTACTATTTCGGCTTTCCCTAGTTTCGCTTATTTACTCTTTATATCAAGTATCAATCATATATGGCAATTTTACATGAGTGCAATACTCAAAACCAATTTTCTCTTCATAATAAAATATCACAAAGTGGAAAAGATTACTTGAATGAGGACGCGAAGCGGCCTCTTTTAGTTAACTAACGAACCGTTGAAACAAATAAACGGGAAGATTCTTTAATATAATACATTAGCCAGACACAGATTTATAGTGGCCAGACACGAAGTTGTATTTTATAAATAGACATATGAGAGGTATTCCTTCCGAAACATTTAATTAAGAGAATACAAGAGACAAACGCGAATGGTTGCTCTTTAAAACCTCAACATTAGTGTCACATTAATACCAGACACCAATTCGTAAGTGTTTAAAATAAAAAAGAACATCTCCACCATAGTATCTAAAAATCACAGATAC
>Ga0114934_10003225_pt1 | contig 10218 bp, 8 predicted proteins | sample 4SBtaG_2_FD_99695 | JGI IMG/M metagenome (GOLD analysis project Ga0114934, IMG submission 99695) | Deep subsurface microbial communities from Kolumbo volcano to uncover new lineages of life (NeLLi) - 4SBTROV10_white metaG | ecosystem: Environmental > Aquatic > Marine > Volcanic ...
GAGAATTGCGAAAGGAACTTTATTCAGCTTATTTCAATCTAGGAGATAATGACAATGAATTTGACAATAAAGAAATAATAAATAAAATCGTAAATCTGAGAGTAGAAAAAGCACATCTTTTGGGATATGACAATTACGCAAGTTATGTTTTGGACGAAAATATGGCAAAAACTCCTGATAATGTTTACGATTTGCTAAATAAACTTTGGCAAAAAGCACTTCCTGTTGCTCAAAGAGAAGCAAAAGAAATGCAAGAAATTATCAACAAAGAAGGCAAAAATTTAAAATTGGAATCTTGGGATTGGTGGTATTATGCAGAAAAATTGAGAAAAGAAAAATATAACCTCGACGAAAACGAAGTAAAAGAATATTTGGCACTTGATTCAGTTCAAAAAACATTGTTTGATGTTGTAGACAGGCTTTATAACCTAAAAATCGAAAAACTTAACAATGTTCCTGTTCCTCATCCTGATGCACAAGCATTCAAAATATCAGATGCTACAACTGGAAAATATTACGGAATAATTTTTATGGATTTCTATACAAGAAAAAGTAAAAGAGCAGGTGCTTGGATGGATAATTATATAGGACAATACATTAAAGATGGAAAAGAACAAAGACCTGTCATCACTACAGTTTTCAACTTCACAAAACCATCCAATGGTCCAACATTGTTGACAATGGAAGAAGCCAGCACTGTTTTCCACGAATTCGGACACGCTCTTCACGGAGTTCTCACACAATGTACATACCCTGACAATTCAGGAACTGACGTTGCAAGAGACTTTGTAGAATTTCCTTCACAATTTATGGAAAATTGGATAACAGAACCTGAAATCCTGAAAATGTATGCTAAAAATTACAAAACAGGAGACCCAATTCCTGATGAGTTAATCAATAAAATACAAGCAGCCTCTAAATTCAATCAAGGCTTTGCTGCTGTTGAATATTTAGCGGCATCAATATTAGATATGGACTACCATACAATAAATGACACAGCAAAAATCGATATAAATGAGTTTGAAAATAATGCAATGAATAAAATAAATATGCCTGATAATATTATCGTTAGATACAGAAGTACATATTTCAGACATATTTTCTCCGGTGGATACGCTTCAGGTTACTATAGCTATATTTGGGCAGAAGTACTTGTTGCAGATGCCTTTGAAGCATTCAGGGAAGCAGGAAATTATTTCGACCCCAAATTGGCAAAATCATTTATGGAAAACATTCTTGAAAAAGGAGGAACAGAAGACCCTATGAAATTATACATCAAATTCAGAGGACATAAACCCGAAATAGAACCTCTTATAAAACAAAGAGGATTAATGTAAAAATAATAAAAAAGGAATGCTTTATACTACAAATAAAGTGTTCCTTTTTAGCCAAATAAGAAATAAATTTACATTTTACACTTATATTGTTTTGTTAAATAACTTTTTAAAATCATTAATCTTTTGGTTTTGGAAAAGATATTTCGTCAGTTGGGAAAAGTTGGGGATAATCATCACTTAGTTGTTTAATTATATATGTGAAAAGTGCTTTTCTAACTGCTTCATTTTGATTTTCGAAATGATATTTCTTCATAAAATTTTTTAGAACAACCATTTCTTTATCGTTCAGATAAAGAGTAAGTTTATTTTTTCTGGGTAAAATGCTTTTGTTCTTTTTATCTTTTCTAGACATTTTTTTTAATTTCAATCAATAAATTTATTAAGATCATCCGATATTCTTTTTGCTATTTTTGTAAAAACTTCATCAGCATTTTCAGGGAAATTTTCGAATGATGCTATTTCAATGACACCAATTGTTTTCTTCTTTCTAATTATAGGAATAAATGCCAAATTCTTAGGGTTACTCTTTCCAAGTCCAGATGCAACATCAATATATCCTTCTGGAACATTGTTTATAATCAAGTTGGTTTGGTTTTTAGCCACCTGTCCTGTAATACCCTCACCTAATTCAAATTTTTTATCTGTATTTTCAGAATAATATGCGAATGTATTGATAATATAATAATACTTTTTGTCTTCGTCCCAAATATAAAACAAACCAACAACTATGTCCATTTCTTTTGCAAAACGTCTTAAGATTTCTTCGGCATATTTTTCTTTAGTCTCAAATGTGGGTATATTCTTGAAAAAGTTAATAAAATCTGTTTCTTGAGAGTCTATTTTTTTTTCATTTTTCTTAACATTTTTTGGAGCAACTTCTACTTCTTTATAAATTATTTGTACGTCTTTTTGTTTTGCTTTTTTGGCTAATTGTGCTTTAAAAATGAAACTAAAAATTATTGTAATCAAAGCATATCCAATAATTGAATAAAATAAATAATCTAATTGAATATGGAAACTTTCTCTGAAATAAAATGCAGCTATCAAAGCAGCTGAAAGCAATATCAAAATAAAAATAAGTATATTAGATCTTTTAGTAGCCATAATTTATATATTTTGAAATGTAATGAATTATTTGTTCTGAGGTCATAATTTTATCTGGTTGAAATAAGTTGAGAGCAGCCTGTGTCATAGTTTGTATCTGAGAATCCTTTGGGTCTTGAACAATGGTATATGCACCCTCTTTGTGCATAGCATATATACCTTGTGCACCGTCGCTATTTGCTCCAGATAAAAGCACCCCTATTGCATTATTCTGTAAAGAAAGAGCAGCGGATACAAAAGTGGCATCAATAGATGGTCTTGAGTGATTTATTGTTTCTTCAGTACTTAATGAAATAGTATTGTCGTATTCAATGTACATATGATAATTTGAAGGTGCTAGATAAATTGTTCCGGGCATTATTTTTTCTTTATCCACTGGTTCTTTTAATTTCAATTTGCTTTTAACAGATAAGGCTTCAATAAAACCGCTTTTCACATTTTTGAGTCTGTGAAGAATCAGAAAAATTGAAAAAGGAAAATCTTTCTTTATTTTTTCCAGTATTGCTACAACCGTCTGAAAGCTTCCTGCTGATCCTCCAATTATTATATTTTTTTTATCGCTCATTTCTTAAAATAAATATTACAATTTTTTTCACTTTGCACAAAAATAATACTATTATCTATTGTCTGAATTTTTTCATTTACTCCAATTGCAATTAAACCTTTATATTTTAGACTTGTGTATATTGTTTTATATATCTGATCAACTATTATTGGGCTGTAATATAACATTCTGTTTCGAAACAAAACAAAGTCAAATTCATTTTCAGGCATTGAATCTTTCCACATTGTAAATTGTTTGAATGTTACATTCTGGAACAAAAAGTCCTTTGGAATAAGTGATTTATTTTTTTGTGAAAAATATTCAAGCAAATCAGATTCACCGTTATATTTCATGTAATTTGACAATGAATAATTAAATTTCTTTTCAGATATTGCTCGTTTGTATAGTATTTCTGGATTTGATTTATTGTAGAATGAAGTAACTAAAACTTTAGTTGTTTCCAACATTTTCAGTTCATTCAGAAGAATAAGAAAAGAAATCAGTTCATCATCTGATGTAACATCAGGTACCCATACTTTGAAAGAAGTGCCAATATATTTTACAACATATTTGCGCTTTAATTTGACCCAAAAGTCTGGATCTCTGAACAATTCAGTAGTCTCAACAAGTAAAAATGATATTAAGATATTAAAGAAAGTCGTTTTTTTTAGATATTTAAGTAATTCCTCAAAATTTTTAATGTTATAATTTATGCAAAACTTATCTATTCTCATTTTTGTAATTGTAAATGCAAAAACATTTAAATCGAAATCAAAGTGTTCTTTCAAAAAATCTGCTAAATTTTTAAAATCTATAAATGATATTCTATAATCTGTAATTCTTCTTCTCATATCAACTTTTTAGAGTAATACAAGTGTTTTTTATGAAATTTTGCTGCTTCATTTCCTAAAATACTTTCATGAAATCCAAGAATGAGATATCCCGGAAAATTTAGATTATTATAAAAAAATTTGATTAATTTGCTTTGTAATGAAAGATTAAAATAAATCAATACATTTCTACACATTATTATATCAAATTTTTTATAAAATATATTTTCTCTTTTTACAAAGTCCTGTTTTTTAAAGGTAATATTTTTTTTCAAAAAATCCTTTACCTTCAATATATCCTTTTCTTGATCTATATCAAAATATTTTGAATATGGAATATCATAATATTCTTCAAAGTTATAAGGATTTTTTCTCAAAACTTCATCAAAATTTTGTAAATATTCAACATTAAGGCTATAATTATAAACTCCTTTTTGTGCTTTTTCTAATGCTTTACTATTAATGTCGCTGGCATAAATGTGTGCCTTTTCGAGCAAATTCATCTCATTTAGCAACATTGCCATTGAATACACTTCTTTCCCTGTAGATGCTCCTGCGTGCCAGATATCAATTTTTTGAGCATCATTATATTTTGATAAAATACGATATTTTAATGAGTGCCATATTGGAGGGCTTCTAAAAAATTCTGTAGTATTTACTGTTATGTTTTCGATTAAATACTCAATATATTCTTTTTCACTTTTTCTAATTTTTTTTATTAGTCCTGTCGTTGACAAACTATTATCCTCCAGAATCTTTTCAATTCTTCGACTAAAAGATTTTTTGGAATATTCTGAGAAATCATAACCGGAAACGTCATAAATTGCCTTAATAATTTTTTCTATTTCTTCAATTTCTATCACTAAAATATTTTATTTTACAAAAATAACTTTTTTTTTGAATGAATATTACTTTTTACTATTTATTTTGAACCTATATTAAATTCTGCTGTTATTTCAAAATTTCGCCCTAAAGAAGCAATTCCAGAACCATATTGAATATAAAAAAGATCGAAAATATTGTTGACTCCAAACTTTATTCTAAAATAATCTTTGTAAGCATAAGATAAATCAATATTATAAATTTGCCACGGCAAAAATCCGACAGATGTTGCTTTTTCGATAAAATCTTCTCCCACGGGTGATAGTTCGTCTAAAGGTTTTGAACCATTAAACACTGTACTCATTGTAAGACTAAAATGATAATAATTGAAGTTGAATGATGCTGAACCAAACAATGGCGATATTCCGGGAAGAAACCCTCCTTCATTTAGAATTTTACCTGTTGGGACATTCACTGATCCTATTAGCTTTATTCCTATCTTTTGTTTCAAATCAAAATAATGTAAAAATGTAAAACCTCCTGAAAAACCATATACCAATGATAATGGAACATTTACATTTGTAGCAATATTGTATCTGTCTGTACCAAAATAAAGGCTGTCAGCACCATTTAGTGTAGTATCTTTTGATATTATAGTATTTTTACCAAAATTTGCAAAATAACTACCATATATTTTAAAATTATCAGAAGGTAAAAAGCTTATTGCAAATTCAGAATTGTAATTCTGTTCAGGTTTTAGATTATCTGTTGGAATATTTACAATAAAATCTTTTACCATAATTCTTCCAAATTCGGTGACTATAGGAAAATGAACAGTATAGGATTCTTGCAATTTCAATTGCATCCAACTAAAAGGGAATATATTAAAATTGATTGCTGCAACTGGTGAGTGAAGAAAATATTCTTTTGTTGTGAATGTCAATGGTAATTGTGGACTTTCTGTTCCAAATTTAGCTATTAGTTTCTTGAATGTATATCTTATTCCTATGTCGAGGAATATATACGAAGGGTTCATAATTCGATAACCTAGATAAACTGCTGCTGAATGTGAATAACTACCATTTGTAGGATTTCTTGTCATTCCTATCCAGCTGCTGTCTGTTTGTATGTTGTAAAAATTAGCATTACTTTGTAAATTATTGTAAGAATAATATGCACCATAAACCAATCTATTGATATTGAACAATTTTACAAAATCTAGATGCACGTCATATACGTCAATATTTTCTTTTTGATGTAGCTGGACTGGATTATTGTATTTTCTTGTCAATCTATATTCATTGTATGTAATATAAGCTGTATTGAGAGAAACAAAGTCAAAAAATCTGGTAGTCCGATCAAATAATAAATTTGCAGAACTAATAATTTTTTGCTGTGGCATAAACTGACATTCTGCAAATCTTAAATGATCTATATTTATTTCTGTAAGTCCTGTGTATATACCAACATCAGAAGTTTTAATATAATGAAAATTGAGAAAAAGATTGAGATGATTACTTAAATTGACTCTTAATTTTTGGAATAAATAGAGTTGCTTGTAATTGGTTCCTCTTTGAGTATAAGGGTCTGTGTTTTTGACAGTTATATCAGTATCATTCAAATGTTCAACATAATAGTTATTTAAACCGTACAAAGAGTCAATCAAGGGGACATTTTTCCTGTTATGTCCCATTTTAATATCTCCATAACTTCCGTATACGATACTTGTAAAATTACTTATTTTTTTGCCTTCGTATGAAAAATTAATGTTATTTACAAAAGAATTTGAGGCAGAAATATATTTTGATATTGCGTCAATGTTATAATTATGAAGAGCATTGGAGGCTGGTACTTTTGTAAAATAATGAATTACTCCTCCGGTAGCATCAGAGCCATAAAGAATAAACGATGAGCCGTATAATTTTTGTATTCTGTTTGTTGTTGCATTTTCAAAACCAAGCAATCCTTCAACTTTCCCATTTGAGTATAGCTCGTCATTCATTGGTATTCCATCGATGACAATAAGCATTTTCTTTGGTTCGGGAGTTCTAAACACTGTTACTCCTCTTTCAATCATTGAAACATTTAGCTTATCATCTGTAACAATGTCATTGTTTTCAAAAACAGAGTTTTCATCGAGATTTATAATATCAACAAAAAAGGGTAAATCATCAGAATATTCACGTGCAGTAATTTTGTCTGGTGTCATTGCATCAAGGCTACTGGTTCGTTGCATATATACTATATAATGCATTTGTTCCAGTTCGCTGTATTTCAATACTTGACTTCTAAAATATGGTGGAAATGCAAAAATAACCGGTTGATCCTGTGGAAATATATTTATATTTACTTCTCCTTCTGCATTAGTTTCTAAAGTATCTCTAGATTTTTGTGAAAAAACTTTTACTCCCGCTATTGGCAAATTGAAACTTTTGTCTAAAACAGATACTTTCTGCCCAATACAATGGTCTAAAGAAATAAATATTAAAACTATAAAGACGATATACTTCACACTCGATTGATTAAGAATCCTGGTATAAAAAAGCAAAATTCAAACCAATTTTTATAAATTAATGAAATTACATTTATTGAAATCTTATTTTTTAAAATTTTTATACAAAAAAATAAAAAAGTCTGAATTTATTTTTTCAGACTTTAATAGTTGTATTTATATTTCGCTTGTCATAATAAACATTGGCAACATCTCGAAACTTTTGTAGAATGGTCTTAATCTTTCAGTATTGTAAAATTTACGAACATCTACAATTTTCTTAGAACTTGTAACTACTTCAATAGGCAGATTATCATACCTACCGTTTTTCAAAACAACAATTCTGCCGTGAATACCTCTAAGAATAAGGTCTAAAGCCAAATTACCGAATGCCATAGGAGCAATTGAGTCTATTGCATCAGGGTCTCCACTTCGCACAAGGTAACCTAATTTTTGAGAAATAAAATTAACTCTTTTGCCTTTATTAAATTCCGGTGAAATTTCTTTGAGTTGATTTGCAACAATTTCGCCTATACCTCCAAGTTTTTTGTGACCAAACATATCTTTTTCTTCTGATGTAAATATCATTTGATCAGAACCTTTAAACATAGCTCCTTCAGAAACCAATACAACCGAATATTTACTAGGGTTTTTTCTTCGGTCTTCAGACAAAAGTTTTGCCAAATTATTTATATCAAACTGATATTCAGGTATAACGCATCTGTGGGCTGCTCCAGCCATTGTTGGGAGCATTGCCGTAAAACCTGCATATCGCCCAAAAACTTCGACAACTAAAAATCTTTCGTGTGAGCCTGCACTTGTTCTCAAAAGATTTACAAGATTTATTGTTCTTGTTACGCAGGTAGAAAAACCAATACAATAATCTGTTCCCGGAACATCGTTATCCATTGTTTTTGGAATTGCTACAACTTTTACTCCTTCATTATCCAATCTAACTGCGTAACTAAGTGTATCATCACCACCTATAGGGATAAGATAGTCGATACCAAGGTACTCTAAATTTTTCAGAACTTCTGGTGTCAAATCATTGACATCTTTATTGTATTTTTCTTTCAAATGTTCTGGCACAACTGCTTTGGGTACGTGGCTTGGTCTGGTTCTTGATGAGTGTAAAAATGTACCACCTGTTCTACCAATTTTATTTACAATATTTTCATCTAAATGAACAAAACAATGAGAATTATCTGCATTTTTTTCCCTTTTGAGTTCTACCAATCCTGCCCACCCTCGCTTTATACCAATAACATCATAACCTTCTCTTTTGGCTCTAATTGTGACGGCTCTGATTGCTGGATTCAGTCCGGGAACATCGCCTCCACCAGTCAAAATACCTATTACACCTTTTGTTTTTTTTACTGCAACCATTTTTTTTTATTTTTTAAATTTATAATGAACAATTTTTTTTGTTTCAAAGAATTCCTCTTCAAAAAAATCAGAAATATTTTTTACTATCGTATTTGATTTGAATTGTGAAATTTCAAAATTAAAATCTCCTCCTTTCAAATAAATAATTCCATTAGGAAGGCTTCCTGAATTTCCTTTTTTATTAAGATGCTTTACTTGTGGTAAAAATTTTCTAAAATCTGTAACTGCTCTCGCTATTATATAATCAAATTTACCTTTCAATTCTTTGCTATGTATCTGCTGTGCTTCTATATTTTTCAAGCCTAATTTAGTTATAATTTGGTTTACTGTATTAATTTTTTTACCAACAGAATCTATTAATAAAAAGCTCGATTGAGGAAACACAATTGCTAATGGTATTCCGGGCAATCCACCACCTGTTCCAACGTCCAAAACTTTTGATTTCTTAAAATCAATATATTTGGCTATTGACAATGAATGCAAAATATGGCGTACACATAATTGGTCTATATCTTTACGTGAAACAAGATTTATTTTATCATTCCATTCTTTTAGCATCTCTGAATATCGCATCAAAGCAATATTTTGTTCTTCATCCAAATCAAAATATTTTGAAATACAATTCACTGTTCGAGTTTATTTATAATTTATCTTTAATTGAAATTACTAAAAAAAATACCATCAAAAATTATTGCTGTTATGCAAAAATAGCAATTTCTAAAATAAAAACATTTTTTGTTATGCAAACATTTGCAGAAAGATTGTTAATCTATTCTAAAAATCTTTTGCCAAAGATAAATATACTTTTCTTGGATATTGGTAATTAGCTTCTACTCCCCAAGCAAAATCAACTCTAACAAAATATCCCAACAATTTGCTACGTATTCCCCAGCCATATCCATACACAAACGGGGGTCTATCTACATCAACAATAACTGTAAATGGGTCTCTATGAAGAATAATTTGATTATATTTATTTTTTTCATCATACGGACTCAATCCTGCCCAAGCAGATCCGATATCAAAAAAACCAACTACTTGCAAATTCTTCCAAAAACCTGAATTTATAGGATATGGAGCAAACATTTGCACAATAGGCATTCTTAGCTCAGTATTTGAAACAAGGAAAGAATTTCCGTTTCTTGCATTTTGAGGAAAACCGCGAAGGTTTGTTGCTACAGCTTGAAATAGATAATTCTGATTGTAATTAATATTTACACGTTTATCAAAATATTTGTTTTGATCTAACGACAGGTTTATCCAGTTGTCAACACCTCCAAGGTAAAAAATTACTTTCCCTGAGCCAAAAGATGTTGAACCTGCAAAACGTTGTGCAAATGTTAAATGCCTAAAAATATTTTTGTAGAATCTAAAATCACCTCCAAGAACAACAGTGTAATCATAATTTCCCTGTACTTGCTGATAAAATTCTCCGAATATTTTGAATCTTGTTCCGTCTAGCAAATTTATTCCCGTTATTTTAGTGTTATCGAATATATATTCAAGTTTTGCACCAGTATAAAGATGCAATGTGTCTTTTGCTACAAGAGTATTGTATTCTGTTGATAAAGGAATTTTTTGGTCATATTTTCCTATAAATGATGTCTTGACCGAAGAAACTTGATTGAATGGATACCTTAGGACAAATATAAGTTCATTTGTAACTGTTTTCAACTCTATAGGTGGGTAAAAATAGTCATCTAA
>Ga0114934_10003226_pt1 | contig 10216 bp, 4 predicted proteins | sample 4SBtaG_2_FD_99695 | JGI IMG/M metagenome (GOLD analysis project Ga0114934, IMG submission 99695) | Deep subsurface microbial communities from Kolumbo volcano to uncover new lineages of life (NeLLi) - 4SBTROV10_white metaG | ecosystem: Environmental > Aquatic > Marine > Volcanic ...
CAACAACGAACGGCTGTACACGGTTGTCAGGGTAAACAAAGACGGCACAATGGAACCGGCGTCTCAACAAGTCCACACAACAGTTGCCGACGCCCTGAGACAGATAAAAAATAGCACTACTTTTGGCATAAAGAACGGCGAAACGTACAAGGTCGCCTCTATTGGCAGGTCTAAGCTGAACAGCACAAGAACGCACGACAGCATAGCCTTCGACGAGGGCAATACCGGCAAGTCGTATTACATGAGGGATGCGGTTAATCCAGACGCCATGAGCCACGTACTCGACTACAAGCCGGGCAAAAGCGGTGGCTGGAAGAAGGCAAAGCCAGTTGAGCAATCCACTGACCCCTTATTCGCTGGTGAAACAGAGAATTTCACGCCACTCGAAGATGAAAAGGTCGATTTGCCCGGAACGCCCCCGCCTGACGACGCGCCTCCGATGTCACGTCAGGATGTTGTTGACCTCGCAAGCGGGGTGGCTGGCGTCACTACCCGGTCAGACGTTGAAACGCGCGAACGTGGGCAATACGGCAACAGGGCAGTCTATTTGGCGCAAAGCGGTGATATTGTTGCATTGGCGCACGAACTCGGCCACAGTGCGAGGAAACTGCTTAATATCGACCTTGAGAAATACCGGGATGAGCTTTCGGTACACACTGACGAAAATGGCGTAAATGCACCGCTTTCGGAAGAGTTCGCTGAGTTCAGCAGGTTGTGGATTACCGACAGGGCTGAAGCAAAGAAGGCGTATCCTGAATTTTACCGCAAGTGGAAGTCTGAATTGTACGGGCATGATGTTGGCATAACCGACTTTTATTCCCGTGTATCAGACATTTACCAGAAATACTTGTCACAACCTGATTACCAGAAGTTCATGGCTGAAATCGAGTTCGACCCGAGCAAGAAAGAACAGGCAATGTTCGACTTGAGAACGAAGTTCGGGCTTGAGTTCACAAATCAGTTCACTCACCTTCAGTTGCTTGCAAAGAAGTACGGGCTTGACCATCCGCAACTTGATTTTCTCTACAAGCTGTTGCACGCAACCGAATCCCGTGAGGACGCCGCATTGAAATCGCTATGGGGCACGTCCAAGCATGAGCATCCAATCGACGTGAACGGCAATATCAGAGAGGACGTGACGCCGTTTTCGTACTTCATTGACAAATATTATGAACTGAAATGGCAGAACTACCTCGGCAAACGCCTCACGCATAACGAAGAAGGGAAGCTGTTTTCTTCGTACCTCGATGCGCTTTCCATGCTCCACGAAGGCAAGGATTTGAACGACGCCGACTTCAAGAAAACCTTTGCGGCTACTCGCAAGCAGGCAGAGGCAATGGTCGCTCACGTGAACCAGAACCCCGCAAAGGCGGCGGAGTTCCTTGCTGATGCCGAAAAGCTGAGGGGGCTGTTCAAGTTCTCATTGGACAACCTCGTTGATAGTGGCTTTATGAGCCGTAAGGATGCCGATAACTTGCTGAAAACAGGATACAAGAATCATGCGATACTGCAACGTGTGAATGAGGGCATTGGCAGCCGTGGTGTGAAAGGTGAAGTGCCTGACTTCTTCAAAACACGGCATGGCAGTTCATCCAAGATTGTCGGGTATATGGAAGTTTACCGGAACCTGATGCCGAGGATGATGAGAACAGCATTTTTGAACAAAAAAACGAAAGCAATGGTGGATTTCTACAACACTATACCGGAAGGTGCGTTTATCAAACTCACCGACTCCAAAGCAGTCACGACAAATGAAATTGGAGAAAACACCTTACAACAGGTATTCGACATCCTCAACGAAAGAGGCATGGAGTTTGATAAAAACCAGATTGACGAAGTGCTGAACACAGCGAAGAACGAGGCGTTGAGTGTATTCGAGACGCAGAACAAAACAGGTTCGCGCTACGTAACGTACTTCAAGGACGGCAAGCCAGTAACACACCAGATATTGGACGAAACCACACACGAACAGGTGAAGAGGCTCAGACCGGAAGAGTACCGTGAAGTGTCCGCCATATACAAGGCACTGTCAGGTACCGGCAAGGGCGTCGCAAGTTTCATGCGGTCTGCCTTCACGAAGCAACCGCTTTTCCCCCCGTTCAACTTTGCACGTGATGTTGCTACAAGGGCAATCACGACACAAGCGAAGGGGCTTGGCGGTACTTCTCTCCTGAAGGCAATCCACGGTATGGCGACTGGTAGTGACATGTACAAACAGTTCCTTGTTGATTTTAGCATGGACGGTTTTTCGTCCGGTGTCCGGTATAAGGTCGATAAGGAACTTGCGAACGCCACTGGCAAAACCCTTGCAATCACCCGTATCCCGGCGAAATGGCTGGATGTCTATGGTGAAAGTTTCGAGTATGTGAACAGGTTTGCAGAGTACCTCAACGGCATTGAGAAGTATGGCAATACCGAAGAAGGCAGGGTGAAAGCCACATGGGACGCCCTTGACGTGACAATCAACTTCAGGATGAAGGGCAAGTCAGGCGGGAAGATAAACCAGTACGTGCCATTCTTCAATGCCGGTGTGCAGGAGCTGACAAAGCTGAAGAGGGCGTTGACTGACCCGAAGCAGGTCGTTCCGTTCATAATCAAAGGGCTTATGACTCAGACGGCACTGGAGTTTCTCACGCACGGCTTGTACAAGGATAAGAAATGGTACAACGAGCGGTCAGCTTTCACCCGCGTGATGGTAACGCCTATCGCTCATTTCGGCAACCACACAATATGGCTTCCAAAGCCGTTCGCAATCGGCGCACTATTCTCAGGATTAGGGGAGTTGGCGGCGATACCGGCTTTTGACCACAGAAAACTCAGAATGGATGACATAACCGACATTATGAAGCGGTCAATGCCGACAATCCTGCCGAATATGGGCTTGCCGTTTCTCACGGCTGCGCTCGAACTTGCGGAGAACAGGAATAGGTATCTTGGTTACGACATCGAGCCAAGGGGCACAAGGAAACTTGCAAAGCGGTATCGTTACAGTGCATACACACCTGAGTTTCTTGTTGCTATGGGGCCTCTTCTGGAGAAGTTTAGCATGTCCCCTGCACAAGCCGACTTCCTCATTCAGCGGTTCGCAGGCCAGTACGGGCGTTGGGCTGAAAACACTGCCGATGCGACCTACGAATTGATGACTGGCAAGAAGATAACGCCCCCGAAGGGCGGTGGCCCGGTGACAACGGCTTTGAGGCGGTTCGTTTCGCCTGACTGGTCACGAACCGATTACAGCACGTCAAAGTTCATAGACCTGTCGCAAAAGCTGAAAACGATAAATGACAGCATTTCGGACAAGACCGTTGGCGAACTCGAAAAGGTCAGGTTGGGAAAGAAATATAAATGGGTAAACAACCCTGCAAAACGGACGGCTATTCTATCTATAGCCGACAATGCACGGCACGACATTTACAGTTTGCTGTCTGTACGGGCTTTCTTTATCAATGAGCGTTCGATTGAGAGGAAGAAGTCGGCATATTACCGCAACGAACGGGCAAGGGCTACGTTCTATTTCCTGAAAGATAACAAGATGTTCTCGCCACATGAGCGAGACATTATCCGTGAAGCCGTTGACAAGGGCGAGCAACTCAAAGACCAAGACCTGAGAGAAAGGGTGTTGAACGAAATCACAATCTACACGACGGACAAGGCACACTCATACCTAAACAGGTTCAGGAAAATGGGTGTTGAGTAATGGACGAAAAACTTTCGGCGTCAGCTAAACAATACCTCAAAGAACTGTTCGACAAACACGCCACACGGCTCATTGCGGACACCAGCAAACGGCATTTAGGCGGTGCGGTGTCGCAGGTGCTACCCGGTGACACAAAGGACGCCACGGGGCGTAGAATCATCGACATCGGGCGTGGCACATCCGAACTGAAAACAATTATAAACAACATCCTCACTGAGAAAACAGCAACCACTGCATCGTTCGGTGCTAAGTTCGTCAAAGACAGGTGCTATGCGATAAACGGAAACACGCTCCAGTTGCAAATGACCGCCCCGAAGTCCACTGGCTACGAACGGTTCGCCATCCGCAAAACACGAAAACTTGTGGACATCGGGCAATCAACCGGCCTCGAAGTGCAGGAAGTTACTACTGGCATCGGCAACGCCATTGAATGGCCTGCCTCAACAGCGGTCACGGCAGATGAAACCATATGCCACCCGACATCCCCAGACGGTACCTATTGGCGTTGCGTAACGTCTGGCACCACTGGCGCAACTGAACCGATATGGAGCAACGGCGGTACTATCACCGACGGCAGTGCAGAATGGGAATTGCAGAAGAATCAGCCGGTAATCAACAACCAGTTGATGCTCCGTTCCAGTGGCACCGCCTCTTTCGGGGCAAGCCGCAACGGCATGAGGATAATCAAGGTTACAGTCCCGGTTCTTGGTGCTACATGGGATTACGGGTGGGGAGAATACCCTGAAAGTGCGCAAATCTCATACGGTGACAATGGCTTGACGCTGTTGTATTCGCAAGACGGGAAGCAGTTCAAGGCGTTCAGGATGTCAATGAGTTGGGACGCCAGCCACCACGGCAATGTCTACGCAACAGTAAAATCTGTTGAATACGATTACTTCCAGATTGGAAGCTACTATTATGCCGTCCCGACAACCATAACTGTCGGGCGTCCGCTTGTGGAGTTGCCTGATAACCTTCTCTATGCAATGTCACACCTCGGTAGTAGCCCTAACGACCCGTCTTGTGGGTTCAAAATAACCGGCTATAAGGTTCAGGACAATGGCGAAATATGGACAACACTGGAGAAAAGTACAAATGCCCCGCAAAGTAGCTACGCTTCGTGGGTATATAAGAAATACGGGGGCACTCCAGATGTTGCTGCAATAGGCGATATTGTGTTCTTCAATTCTGCTTCAATCATTTACGGGCAAGATTACGATAACGTCAGGTTCAACGATTTTGCTCCAATATCAACGCCTGACGGAGTTGGCATGGTCGTCCAGTGCGAAATGGCAACCCATTCAGGCGACCCGAATACATACTACTCATGCTCCCGGTTCTTCCTTTACCGCTGGTCGCATCCCGGCGCAAAAGCGACAATTACGGAACTGAAAATAGAGGGCTATGAAACCGGCTGGCACGGCACGGCGGATTGGGATAACGTGACGGCGAGCCTTGAGCGTGTGGTTACGGATGGCAATAATTACGGGGTACTGGTTAAATTGTACCTGAAGGACACCGCAACGCCAGCCTATGCGAAGAAACTTTTTGTCAGTGAGGACGGCCAGAATTTCAAGGAAATTATTGGTTGGTCGGACACTGTTGATATTCCATCGAAGGCGTATGGCATCGGCTACCATAGTGATTATTTCCATCATTCAACGTATGACCGTGTGAAGCACCTTGTTTTAGCTTATGGCGACGCGGCGGGCACTGGTTTCACCGTGCGTTCAGTGACGTTTGACGAGCAATTGTATGTTGGCACTGTCTCCGGTGAAATCGGGGACGCCGGTGTCGGGGAAGGCGCAACAATCGCCCTTGGGTATTGCGTCCCGGATGATAGTGTACCGTATAAATGCAACTTATTGACATGTGGACGGGCACAGGCGTATGTTGCGGTAATCGACGAAATGTTTGTCCACGGCCCGACAGCGTACGATTCCACGGCGTCATTGCCTGCCGGTAGTGCATCCGATTACGGGATTGACGTGCCATACCTCAATGGCAATGAATATTTTATCCTGTATAACCCTGATGATTGTTTGTACAGAGTTGTGATTAGCATCCAATGGGCGGCTGGCACTGGTTTCAGCGTGTCGTCTGAATCGTTCACAGAACTGCATATCGTTGATAACGCTTTATATAGCGGAAGTTACCCTTTGGCGCAATTACAGGGGGAACCTGATTTATGCGTTATCCAACCTTCGCTTGACGGGCAATCATTCGAGGGCCTTACCGGCTCCCGTATCTTCCTCTTCCGCTACGACGAAAACAAGGTTGTGGAGCTTGGGCGCATCGACGGCACGGTGTTCCACTACTTCACCGGCAGGCGTATCCTGTCCGACGGGTACCGCCTTGTGGGTGTTGACAGCGACATAAAGGAAAAGCAACTCGACACAATCAATGCCGAAGATTTAGTCCTTGTGTCGGACCCATCGGCTGTAAGCGCTTTCATGCCAACACAGCCGAGTGCTGTCAATGGCAACTTTGCCAGTTTCTCCAACGGTGACGCTGTTGATTCCGGCATTGCTTCCAGTGACGTAATGAAGTTGTCAGTGTACGACACGGATGGCAATGGCATTGTTGACGATGCGGAGCAGTTGAACGACGGCACGAATATCGCCACGGCTGCGGAAGTACGGGCAGCCTTAGACGCTGGAGGGAACAGTTTCGTTCCCGACCTGATTACTGCTGATTTGACTATCCCGGCCAACCACCAGATGGGGGTATGGGAAGAACTTGAGATAGCAAGCGGCGTTACATTGACAATAGACGGTAAACTAATAATGGAGGCATGATATGAGTGACATTTTACTCACGGGGGGTTCGACGCCCTCGACACCGGCAAGCGGCAAGGTTAAGGTGTTTGTCGATAGTGCAGATGACCATCTGAAACAGGTTGACGATACAAGCACGGTGACTGACCTGACAACAGGTGCAGGTGGTACCGACCCGAACGCCATCCATGACAATGTGGCTGCGGAAATCTCAGCCATAACAACGAAAACAACTCCGGTTGACGCTGATGTCGCAATCATTGAGGATTCGGCGGCTTCAAACGCAAAGAAGAAGCTGTCATGGGCGAGCGTCAAGGCTACCTTGAAAACGTATTTTGATTCTTTATATTCCGCGTTAGGGCACACCCACACCGCGACAGACGTGACGGACTTTGATACCGAAGTCAGCAACAACTCTGCTGTCGCAGCCAACACGGCAAAAGTAACTAATGCTACACATACTGGTGATGTCACCGGAGCAACGGCGTTGACTATCGCGAATGGCGCAGTCGATATACCGCATCTGAGCGCAACTGGCACGCCAAGTTCAGCTACGTTTCTTCGAGGTGACAATATATGGTCAAGCCCACCCGGCTCCGGTGATTTGGTGGGGCCATCTTCTTCTGGTGATGGTTATGTAGCTGAGTTCGATGGCACAACTGGCAAATTGCTCAAAGCGGTAACGCCCGGTACTGCACATAACAAATCGTTTGGCACTGCTGCGGACACCGTTTGTGAAGGCGATGACTCACGATTGGCAAATTCCCGGACACCCACAGCACATGCCACAACCCACGAATCCGGTGGTAGCGACGAACTGGATTTTGACCAACTTGCGGACGGTTCCACGTACAAGAAATTCCTTGCCACGGAACGAACAAAACTGGCAGGGGTGGAAACTGATGCAGATGTGACAGATGCAGCGAATGTGGCTTCAACAATCCATGCTGCCACTGGCAAAACAACGCCGGTGGATGCTGACGAAATAGGGCTGGTGGACAGTGCCACATCGAACGGGCTGAAGAAGCTCACGTGGTCAAATATCAAAGCTACCTTGAAAACATATTTTGATGCATTGTACATGCTGAAATCCTTGCTCACGACGAAAGGTGATATTGTCGTTGCCACCGGGTCTTCAACGCCGGCCCGTGTAGGTGTCGGGAGCAACGGGCAAGTCCTGACAGCTGATTCTACACAAGCGGCTGGTGTGAAATGGGCTGCGGCTGGTGGCGGTGGCGGTTCGCTTGGCGGGGCTGCTGCGCATGGGACAACTTTGGCAACCTTAATATCAACGAATAATAAACTCAGCCTTACAAGCGAGGATTATGACGCAAACTCTGAATACGACGCTGCAAACTCTAAATTTACCGCTGGGCGTGCAGGCACGTTGCATGTGGTTATATCTGCACAAATATATTATAGCGGGTCGGGGACAAATACGGTTACCATAAAGTTGTATAAAAACGGGGCGTCGGTTAGAGAAGTGGTGAACAAATTAAATCAGTATCAAGCAAATACGGTGGTGGGCGATTTTGTGCTGTCTGCCTTGGCGGGTGATTATTTTGAAATGTACGCTCGTCCTAACAATACAATGAATATTAACGGATACGCCACCACAGAAACAGGCGAATCGTCCGTATTTTTCGAATGGTTGGCGTGATGTATTATTGGCCTGAACAAAATTGGGTGCCGAAAATAGTATCGAAAGCGGTTGACAAAGGCCGGTTCGATACCGTTGCGGATTTCGTTACAGGCCGATTTACCAGAGCCGCATTCCCGAATGGCACTGAAAAGCCCTACGCATGGGTTGATTCTGTTACAGGTGAAACCATAAATGTCAGGGGCAAGGTCGAGGCGTGCTTGGATGCGCTTGGGGCTGTATTACCCGATGACGCTCAGGAACTTTATTATCAGAATCATGCCGATGTGCTGAAATACTTGGCACCGAAAATCGGCTGGCCGATGCCGTTGGGTAACTCAAGCATACTGGCTCAAGGGTATTGCCAGAACGAATATGGGCTGTTGGACAGCTTCGATGAGATTGTACGGGGCACGTATAATGCCGGTATGAGTGAAACCTTGCGTTCTAAACAGGGGTACCGGCACACGGGAAACGACATCACAGGAGACCCATTCTATTTCTTTATCAAAGGGAAGAACCTGCTGATAAACCCGTTCCCGGACAATATGCAGGTAATTGCGAAACGGCGCACTGACGGGCAAGAGGACAGGGACGGGGCGGCGCAAGACCACGGCAAGGGCGGCAACGTGTACGAACTGCACACCTATCTTGACGGCGATGTGGAGAATTTCGAACCGTGGAATAGGATGTCAATTTCTTTTGTCCATTGCAAAAAGAACTCATGGAGACTGCACAAGGATGAAATGTCAATTTATGAATTCGGTGCGGTGATTGGACAAATAGGCTGTTCCGGGTATAGCGGTCTGGGCGGGATGCACAGCCATGTAATATTCTACCTGTCAAATGAAAGTTTCAATCCGTTCTATGGCAAGAATAGTTTCTTCCTGACGGCTCCGATATTCAGGAATCAAGAGCAGTTGTTACAGCTTATTGACTACCCGAAGGTTGGCAGAACACGGATGTACACAGATACGGAAACCGGGCAACAGGAATCGGTGACGGTTTACCCACGGGATTACAAGGGCTCGAAGGGGTTTTCCTATGGCTTGCGGGTCAGCATTGACGGCGGAGACATGGCAAGCGCACACGAAATAACACCGGGCATACATAAATACGTCTTTGAATCTAACGTGGAACTGTCTGCAATCTTATTCGAGCGCAACCCTTGGGGTGAATGGAAGCCCGTTCGGGAACCTTACAAACCTTCCAATTGGTGGAAGTGGATTAAAGAAAAATTCAACCAGATTGTGCTGGGCAAACCTACATCGCAAAACCTGATGGATTACTCCATTACCGACCCGGAATTTGAGGAAGGTTTCCGTGTGCTTGCATACAAAGACCCGGCAACGTCCATGCTGTATGAACACCCGGAAGATGCTCAGGGCATAGCGGAAGTGGTGGAACCGATACGAGCAAACGTCCACTCATGCACCATCACTGTCCCGTCAAAAGTTCCCGAGAGCGATAAAGGATATGGCTTTTACACGTTCTATGGCGTGTTTCAAAATGGCTCCCGGACTAACCGGGTTATTATCAAACTGGCAAAAAGCGAAGTTCAGTAGAACCGGGAGGCGGTGCAATGCACGAACAAATAGCGTGGGATATTGGGAAGTTGATACTGGCTGCAATGATAGCGTGGATAGCAAAAGACCTCAATGGCAAGCTAAAAACGCTCATTGTGAAAGTGGACAAGCTAATGGAAAGCATGAACAGGCATGATATTCAATTCGAGCACGACAGCAATATCCTGCTGCAACTGCAAAGGGGCGTGGATGATAACAGAAAATCACTGCACAAGGCATGGGACGAAATCAGAACGCTACAAACATTCCGCAAGCTGACCCGTTCCGTCCACAACCATATCCATCCTGACCAGAAAATAAATGGGGGTGACTGATGGACAAATACGCACTGCTTCTCCGCCACCGGCACAACGACATTGAAACCTTTGGCAGTATATTTCTCCACGAATCGCCAAACGAAGTAGCGTTCCAATGCCCTACCCTTGAACTCCCGTGGCGGAACAATGAGCCGTTCCATTCTTGCATCCCGGACACTCCGGGCATGGATTCCTACACGCTCAAACTCAGATGGAGCAAA
>Ga0114934_10003228_pt1 | contig 10211 bp, 6 predicted proteins | sample 4SBtaG_2_FD_99695 | JGI IMG/M metagenome (GOLD analysis project Ga0114934, IMG submission 99695) | Deep subsurface microbial communities from Kolumbo volcano to uncover new lineages of life (NeLLi) - 4SBTROV10_white metaG | ecosystem: Environmental > Aquatic > Marine > Volcanic ...
GCGTCAACAGTCATTAGATTACCATTAGCATCTCTATTACCTTTAAGACTTCTCTTTTGTGTCTTAGGTTCTTCATAAGGGTTGTTAACTGGAGGATGTCCTGTAACAATCTCACCATCATCCGTTGCATTATCAATAGCACCTGCAACAACAGCAGCACCAGTAGCACCAGCTCCCACCTTAGTTGCGTTCTGAGCTTTAACTCTCTTAGCCATAGAGTTATACCTATCAACAGTGCTTTGTTTAACTGTAGGTTTAAGACCTGTACCTGCAACATTCTTAGAGATAGTACCAGGTTCAATACGTTGACCTACTTTACCACCTTTAGTTAGTTGATTCTTCTTAAGGTTCTTAGGAGCAAATAACTTGTTAGTAAGCATACCTGGCTTCTTAGTAGCTACAGAGCCTATAACAGCTGCTGTAGTAGGTTCAACACCTAAACCTTCTAAAATAGGGGCTACTAAACCTTCACCTGGAATAAACTCGGAGGTAATACCTGTGCCTTCATATTCAGCTGTCTTAGAATAATCAGGTATAAATCCTAACAACTGAGCTATCTTATCTTCTGAGAGGTCGCCCTCATCAGATACATCTAACTCTTTATCTTCTTCCTTAGAATCCATTAACTCCATAGCTGGGTGTATATTCATAATCTCTTCAGGTGTCATACCAAAAGCCTCAGCTGTCGCATCTAAACCATTCTCATCTAAATAGTCTAATAGGTTATTTACTTCTTCATCTGTCATTTCCATCTTATTTCTCCGTATTTAATTAATAGTCCCCACCTTCTTTCTTTCCATATTGAGGGAAACCAAAGAAACTAGTTACAACTCTTTCAAACCTTTCAGTCCATGATAAGTCTTCAGCAAACAAAGGTTTACTTACAATAGGAACTGCCTTACCTAATAACCACTTAGGATAATGATAATTACCATCCTTGTCAATGATAGCAGGACCCATAGGGAAACCTTTCTTCATTGAGAACCATTGCTTGTTAAACATACCTTCTATAATAGTTTTAGGTACTACAGAACCTTTATTCATTAAAGTATGGATAGGGTGTTGAACCCAATGAACAGGTTCAGCAATCTGTTTAGAGATTACCATAGACTCTCCATTACCTAAGTCTAGTTTATGTGAATTATCACCATACCAGAAATCAGCTAAACCTTCCATACTTGGTTCTTTATCAGAAAACAGCTCAGACATCACCCAGTACATAGCTGAGGTTGTAACACCAGCCCTAAAGGCATACATAGAGTACATATTCCAAGCTTTAACTACATCTTGAGCTTCAGCTGATTCCCATTCACCTTTATGAATACGTCTAGCTAACGCTTTAGACACTCTAGGTAATCCTGAGAAAGTCTTACCGATAATTCTAATGTTAGATATAGTCCAATCAGGTGCAAACAAGCCAAGGTTCAACCATCTACGTTTATTAATAGGTAATAACTGAGCAGCTTTATCAGCTAACTTTCCTCTAAACTTATCAGGGTTCTCAGAAGCATACTTATATAACGTAGTAGTAAAGTTAGCCCAATCTAGTGAACCGAAGGCATCGTTAGCAAACTTAGAAGCAGCTCTACCTGCTGAAGCTTCATCCATACCACCCATTAACCAACCATCCGACATCAACTTCTCTTTATGTCTAAGGTAAGCTGCTAGTTTAAATCTATCATGAAAGTATTCCCAAGTAAAATGGTCAATCTTTTCAAAACCTGTGTTAGCTAACTCACCAGCATAGCCAAACTTCTTAAGAAACTTATCAATCTCAACCTTACCTGGGTTAACTAACTCTTGTTTCTTAATGTTAACAATCTGTAAACCATCTTTAATAGCTTGCTCAGCTAATTCTTTAAACTCTCCTGTACCTAACTGAATATCTTTGTAAGACACGTCTCTAGTTTCAATAGTACCATCCTCTTTCTTAAAAGTAGCTGTAGCTCCTAACTTACCTCTACCTCCAATACCTTTAATAGCTCCAGAGACACCCATAGAGTAAGCAGCTGACATAACTAAAGCTTGAGCATGGAATAAAGAACCGAATACGAATACACGCTTTAAACCATTGTTTAACTTTAAGGTCTTTTCCATAACATCTGACATACCACCTTTACGTAATACAGCAAACTGGTCATCAAGTAAGTTCTTAACATCTGTATGAGCTACATAACCTTCTAGTGAAGGGTGTTCAAAGTATTCGTAATGTAGAGCATCTTGCCTACTGATACCACCATCCTTAGGGTCAGTCTTCTTTAAGCTCTGGAACGCTTTAATAGACATCATAGCTGGCATTGTTTTACCAACTGAACTAATATCTAACTTCATCATAGAGTTAGTTAGATTCTTACCGTAGATAGCTCTAGTCATAGCTTGAGTATATAAAGATAATACTTGAGCAGGGTCAGTAACAATCTCACTATCTTTATTAGCTGCTTTAATCTCAGCTACAGTTCCTTTTAGAGTTCTCTTCCTACCGTGTACTGAGTCATCATCACCCCAAACTTTAACTAACTTCTGAATAACCTTATCATCAATCTCATTAACAAATAAGTGAGGAAAGTAGTTCTGTAATACAGCACCTCTTTCACCTTTCTTAAAGTCTTTAGCTTCTAAGGTTAAGGCGTTACCGTCTTTATTCTTTAAGATGCCTACTTCTTTAGCTTGGTCTCTAATAATCTTAAGCATTGAGATAACTTTCTTCTGAGTAACAATCTCAGCATCAGTTAGAGCATCTTTAAGGTCTTTACCTGTTAAACCTCTCTCTATAGAATCAATTAAAGCTTCACCTCTACTAGGGTTATCAAACACTTCCTGAACTTCTTCAATTAGATATTGCATTTGCATATCTAGTAACTTAGCATTAGCTGAGAAGTCTTCAATACCTTTAGAGATAGCAATCTTAACCTTCATAGCAGACTTACCTAAAGCTTGAGAATTAACCATCTTATAAGCCTTAGGACCTAAACCTACTAAAGCTGCTGCTAGGACAGGACCATAGAACTCATTCTCATTATCACCAGACATAGCGTAGCCAGCTACAGCAGCTCCTAGCATAGACTTATTAGGGTTAGCTTCGATATACTTACCGAACTTACCTTGACCTTTAAGCGTATCAGTCTCTTCAGCAGCAAGACCTGCCTTCTGACCTTTAGTTTGTCTATTAGCCTGAATGTTCTTAGAGGCTATAGTCTCTACTTCATCCATAGGACCAATACCCATATCGTGTAAAGCTTCCATAGATGCTCTAACTTCAATATCAATCGCTTTAGGGTTCATTAAATCTATAGTACCATCTGGATTTCTAGGATAGTTAGCTATATCATTATGTCTAATATGAGATTGCTCATGTAGAACTAAGAATCTATTCCTATCAGCATTACTCTTAAGCTGGTAGTCTAAGTTATAACCAAACTGCTTCATCACCTTGTTAACTTCTCTCTTCTGGCGTGAAGTAGCCCCTTTAACTTTACCGTGAATATAACCTCTAAACTCTCTAGCTGATTTTACAGGATTGATTTTAATAACACCGTCTCTACCTGTACTCGCTAATACTTTAGTACCTTCTTTATTAACTAAGTCTTTATTAATAGTGAAAGGTGGTAGACCTTCATTCTGAAACTTCTCAACATTCCGAGCATCTAGGTCACTCTTGTTAGGTTGAGAGGTTTGAGCATCTACTCTATTTAATTCTTCTTGTACAATCTTCCTAGCGGTATCTTCCAAATAAGTAGCATCTATCTTATCTGTAGGACCTTGCATAAAGTGTTCCATCTTAAGAGCGTTCTTAGCTTTCTCTTGAGCTAACATCATAGCTCTAAAGCCTGATTTACTTCTGATAACTCTATATTGCGCTGGTGTTAAAGTGTTTAGTAATTCTTTATTCTTACCTGAGAATAGCTGCTGTCTTAACTCTTCAAGGACTTGCTTACGTTCAAACTCTAAAGCTTTATTATCGATATAAGTAATCATCTCACGCTTCTCAGCATCGAACTTAGTATCGAATATCTTACCTTCTGTATTAATACGCTCTTCAGTATGTTGAATATACTTATTTAAGATAGTTAAGTCTTGGGCTTGCTGGTCAATCCTTTTCTCTTCTTCAGCTTTCTTACCTGACTCAAGCAGGGATTCCATCTCCTGAGCAGCTTTATTAGCAGCATCATTAGCTTTAGCTACATCTTCAAGCTTAGGTTTAGCCTTACCTACTGGAGTACCTGCTACTTCAACATCAGCTAGTGTTCTGGATTTAGGCTTACCTTTAGATATACCTGCTGATTTAAAAGCTAAACCCGCAGAACCTAAGATACCAAAAGCTCCGCCAAATAAAGCACCTTGCTCTATGTGTTCAGCATTAGGTGTACCTTGTTCTAGTAAAGAGTAAGCTAGCTCATAACTAGCTCCAGCTCCAGCACCTACAGTAGGTCCAACCGCAGCTATAGTTAAACCTCTTAAAGCTTTAGGCTTGATATTGTTAATAGTTTTAACTACCTTATCAATAACACTCATACCTGAAGCACCCTTGGCAGCTAATCCGAAGTAAGCTAATACAGATAGAGGTAGGTCTTTTAAAGTTTCATCAGCTAATACACCTGCGATATAGGTAGGGTTCTCATATAGAAGCTCTAAGAACTTACCTAACCCTTCGTCATCTTTTCTATCAACACCCCATCTATCATTAAAAGATTTACCATCTTCATCCATGATAGCATCCATATTACCATCTAAAGTTTCAGCAACATACATTAAGTCCTCGTTTAACAAGGTAATACGTTCACCTATCTCATTGTATTCATCTACTTCAGCTTGTGAGAACTTCATACCAGCTTTAGCCGCTTCCTCATAAGCTGCTTTACGCTCTTCTAACTCTTTAAGTCCAAAGTCAATAGAATGTCTTTGAACAAACCATTCGTTCTGAGAGTCTTCAGATGCTGCCCCACTTAAGAATAAACCAGTTAGACCTGAGGTAGCCCATTCACCAAAACCTTTCTCTCCAGTAACAACATCAGAGAAAGAGAAACCTTCACCGAAAGTTAAAGGGTCGGGTTGTCCAGCTGTCTGAAGATTATCATAAGCTTCTTGGACCTTGTAGTCAAAGTTGTAATCTGCTGGATTGTATCCCATTTACTTTCCTTTATTAGCTTCTTTCTCAGCTTTCTCTTTAGCTTTAGCAGCTCTCTTAGCTTTAAGCTTATCCTTTGCAGGTAAGTTCTTATAGAAAGCTTGAACGTCATTAACATAAGCAGGAACTTCAGTAGGGTTTAGAGCGAAGTAACCGCCTGGGGCTAATGCCATCTCAGTCCATTCTTGAATCTCTCTGTTAATCTTATCTTGCTTCACTTCAGCAGGTGTAAGAGTTAAGTCACCGAAGAAGGCAACAGGGGCTGCTTTAACACGAGCAGAACTTACTTGTATCATTACATCTTGTTTAGCTTTATACTCTTGCTTCTCTCTCCAGAAGCCAGTGTCTTCAGGATTAACTTGAGTTACGTTAGGAGTACCAGCGTAGCCTACTGTTTGAGCGGTTACTTTATCTTCATAAGTACCAGCACCTCCCATTACAGCTGCTGTAGCATCTGCTAGTCGCTTGGCTTTAGTTGCAGCAGCATCAGGGAATTGTTCCTCAACAGGAGGAGCGGGAGGTGACGTTAAATCAAGACCTGTAACATCAGTACCTAAAGGGTCCCTTCTATACTTCTTACCAAGGAAGGTAGACTTAGCCAATTTCTTAGCGTTCTCGTATTGTTTTAACACTTTAGCGTATTTAGCTCTACCATCGGAAGTATCTAAACCTCCAGAGAATGATTCAATAGCGGCAATTAAGTCCTCTTCAGAGTTAATACCAGCTAATACAGCCTCATCTTTAATACCTAAATGCTTCTTAGCATAACCTCTCTTAAAGCTCTTACCTGTCTCACCGTAGTTCCATTCAGCTTCTAAAGCTGGTGTATTCTGAAGACCTCTTATATCCATAGTAGTCTTCATCATAGGTAGAACTTGAGACTTAAACTCAGCCGCAGCCTCTGGATTAATACCTAGAATCTTCTTATAAGCTGCGTTAAAAGAGTCAATATCTTCAATATCAACACCTTTCATAATATCTAACACTTGATTCTCTTGTGATTGATAACCGTAACTCTCAACTAAAGGGTCTAATGCCTGAGTTAAGTATTGTCCAGCTTGAGCAGCACCTTGTTCAGCTGTCAGGACTTGTGGTTGTGTTTTACTAAATAATCCCATAATTAACTCCAGTAAGCTAGAGCAGCATCTTGTGCCTCTAGGTCATCATATTCATTGTTGTTGTTATTCTTCTTCTTATTTAAACCAGAAAAGTAACCACCTAGTTTATAGTATGGCTGTGCTTGTACTGAAGCTGAGATACCTTGAGCTTCTAAGTATGGAGAGCTTCCATATCTAGCAGCCTCTGTAGCTGTGGTGGATAAACCTTGACCGATATTAGCTAACTGTTGAGGAGATTGTCCTAGTGCGAACATACCCTTGCGAGCAGCTTCCGCTCTATTTAGATAGTCAGTAATATCTGATTGTACACCTGTCCTAGCACCAGCTAAGGCTGCTTGTCTATTAGCTAAGTTCATCTTATCAATCTCACTTAAGGCACCTACACCTAACGTAGAACCTACACCTAAACCTTTAGCGTGTTGTTTACGCAAACCTTGCTGAACAGCTGAAGCTTCACCTAACTTTAAAGACTCTAAATCCTTAGAGTATCTACGTTGAGCTGCTGCTTCTGGGTCCATCATTAAAGGCTCTGCTAAAGCTCTTTGTCTATAGATGTCCGATAAGTAGTTCTGGAATAGACCTTGTTGTTGTGGAGCTAAACCTAACTCATAAGTCCCTGTAACAGGGTTCCATCGAGCTTGACCCATAGGGTCATATACATTCTTAGGTATAGCTGCCTTTTCTAAAGATTCTTTACTTGTCTTAGCAGCTGCCTCTGTAGCTTTTGATTGCTTACTAGCACCTAGATAAGATAAACCTGCTCCGATTAATGCACCCCAACTCATAATACTTTCTCCTTAATTAATTTCATATCTACCAATCACCCCAATCACTCATAGCTGCGGCATCGCCTGCATCATCAGCACTGTAGCTCTCACCACTTGAGTCATTAGAACCCCAACCAGAAGATGAGCTACCATAGTCATTATCTGAAGAAGAGCTTGAAGGGCTTTCTACACCTACGTCAGAACCACCTACACCAATACCTTCATAGGTATCGTAACTGTAAGGACCTACATCAGTAGTACCAGCAGGTTCTACACTTTCAGTATAGTTATCCCAGTAGTCATTACCAGTAGCTGCTTGTTGGTTTAGATTTGTAGGTGTGTTATCAAACAGACTATTAACCCAGTCACCTAAGCCGCCAAACATACCTGTACCTGTGTTTGTATCATCACCGTATTGACTACCTAAATAACCCCCAAGAAGCATACCTGGAACGCCTAAAATCATACCACCTAGTTGAGAGCCTATCATAGAGTTTGTGTTGAAACTGTCACCTAGCCAATCTAAGTTCCAAGCACTTGGGTCAAACTCTGATACAGGACCAGTAGGCTCTTGCCAATCACTATCCCCACCGTCAGTAGGTTGTTGTAGCTGAGGCTGAGGCTGTACTTGAGGCTGAGTGGGATATGACGGTACTTGCATCTGACCTTGCTGCCACCAAGGAACTAAAGGGTTGTACTGTCCTATAAAGTTCTGATTAAAACCCTCTTGATTAGTATAACCCTGCTGTGGATTAAAACCAGTAACAGCGTTAGGCGCACCCCAGTTAGTCTGTGGTTGAGAATACTGATTAGGCATCTGTCCAAACTGTTGGTAAGGATTAAGATTCATACTCGATGAGAGAGAACCTGCCCCTGGTTTAAACGCTTGTGTTCTACCTACAGAAGGACTGTTATAAGCGTTAGCTAAGTTCCAGTCATTAGTAAAGAATCCCATAGTCTATTCCTACGTTAAGTTCTGTGTAATATTACAGTACATCTTAGTACCATCTGATACACATCTAATTAAATCAACCTTACCACTACCTGAAGTAACAGTAGGGTTATTACCACCTACAAAGCTAAAGTCTCCTGAGAATGTAACATCATAAGCACCTGTGTTCTTAATTAAGAAAGTAGCTTCAACACCTGATGTCATGTTAGATACATCTAGTTGATAATTACCTTGTACAGACACAATGAATAATTGAGAGTTAAGTAAGTTAGCTGTTTGACCTGAAGACAATGTAATAGCTTCTGAAGATGTAGTATGAGCTTTAGTAAATGTTTGTGGAGTATCTAAGGTAACTACCGTTTCACCACCTACAGTAGCTGTAGTAGCCGTCAAGAGATTACAAGTAAAGTTCTCACTTGCATCACCATTAACATCTGCTTTAGAATTAATTGCTGTTCTTACCGCTGAGAACTCTGTATTGAAGTCATCTCCTGATATTACCTTACCAGGGTCTGTATCTGATAAAGCATCTTTACCTGACCAGCCTACCGCTATTGTGTAATTACTCATAATGTCTTTCCTTGTTTAAATAATAATGATAATGATTGTAATGAAGCCTTATAACCACTAGTTACAGCATCCATCTCTAATCTAAGATACTTAGCACTCCCTGCCAAAGGTATTGAATGTTCTTTTAATCCGTGAATAGGCGCATACTTATAACTAGTCCATGCCGCTGGTGAAGCAGATGAAGGATACTTAGAAGCACCCCATAATGAAGGAGAGCCTGATAAGGCAGGATTAAGTTTAAAGGTCGGAGATAACTTAGGTGTTAATTCAAAGTCTTTATATAACCTAACACCTACATCTGTACCTTGACCTCCTGATACTACCATCACTAATCTCTTTAAGATAGATGCTAAAACACCCTGTCCCAAGTCAATCCAAACAGTAGAGAATCCTGAGGTATAAGGGTTATAAGTATATACACTCGAACCACTATAATCTACATCATAATAACCTTCATAAGTAGCTACTCTACCTGATTGCTGTCCAACTAATAAACCATAAGTTTCTGAATAGTATAAGCTAGCTGGATTTCTATCATTAGTAAAAGACCACTTACTGATACGAGGTGTCTTACGCTCTGTATTAAAGTGAATATCAAAGACATAAGTAACATTCTTATCTACAAAAGAGATAAGATATAAACCTTCATCTAGCATATAAGCTGACTTAACATTAGTTGAGGCTTTAATATTAGCAATCAACTCATCTTTAATAGTCGGTGACTTCTCAGTCAAAGGTAGTTTATCTAACTGAGCTGTACGATATAGAGACCTTACACCAGTATCAGATAAGAAGTATAAGTCATCAGCAATAGCTTGTATTGAATCTCTTGATACACAACCAATACCTCTAATTACTTCATCTAACGCTAGGTTAGTAATATCATCAGCACCGTCATATAAGATAATGTTCTCTTTACCAAAGATAGCTAACTTACCAGCGAAAGCATGAATAGCTACTATCTCATCACTACCCCATACTGATTTAAGATCAATATAACCAGCGTCACCAGTATTCCATTTATGAGAATTTAATAAGTCAGAGTAATATAAGACATCATTCTCTTCAGAGATACCGCCAGCCCATACTCTACCATAGTAACCTAAGCCACAGCTAGGGTCAAAGGTCGTAACACCAGTAGGCGCTATATAGCCAGAAGCCGCCTCTAACAATCCCCAAGTAGAAGATTGATAATGTAGTGGTTTATTACCTGCTTGAAATCCCAATAATTCGTTATTGAAGTTCTGCCATTGCCAATCTGATGTAGTTACACCAGCTGGGGAATAACTATTAATGAAAGCATTATCTTTATCTGATAAGTCTAGTTCATAAACCTTACCACCTGTTGTACAGAAATGCTTAGTTGTAGTACCATCATAGTGTTCTACAATAGAACCAATCTTAGCAGACCCAGTAATCTGGAGTGTGCCTTGTTTCAAACCTTTACGGAAGGTAACTTTACCACCTTCTGTATATACAATATTATCAGCCTTAGTAAACCAGTTAGGTCCTAATGCCGTAGCATTGGTTTGAGTATCTAAACCGTTAATACCAATAGTATCTAAAGGTATCGCTTGGATTGTTTTAGCTTCAGTTGACATGCCAGTCTCTCTCATACTCCATATTAGAGGAATCTAACTGTACAGCCATTACCAAAGCGTCTCTAGCTTCAGCAGCGA
>Ga0114934_10003229_pt1 | contig 10211 bp, 11 predicted proteins | sample 4SBtaG_2_FD_99695 | JGI IMG/M metagenome (GOLD analysis project Ga0114934, IMG submission 99695) | Deep subsurface microbial communities from Kolumbo volcano to uncover new lineages of life (NeLLi) - 4SBTROV10_white metaG | ecosystem: Environmental > Aquatic > Marine > Volcanic ...
AAGTATCTCGATGCTGATGAAAAGTTATCTAATACATCCCTAAAAATTGATTATTATGATACAATGTTAGTATACTTAGAAAGTATTCTTAAAGTGATACAGAACAGAACATATCAAATTAAGAATGCAATTGAGTTTATGAGATTTAATTCTGGGTTGGGATAATGTATATAAGAGAAAAATTAGAAGTTAAAGAATATCTTTATCCATTTGCAGAAAAAATAAATCCTATTCTTTATGATCTTATTTCGCACCTTAGAGATGAATCTGGTAATAGAGATTATATAAAAAATTCTCAACAAGCAGTAAGATGGATAAAAAATGATGGAATAGTTATCCAAAACCAACAATTAACGTTATTAGAAAATTGGATATCTCAAATTGTAGAAAGGGATTTTGTTATTGGAAAAAGATCACCACTGATTTGTTTTGAAATGTGGGGAATAATATACGAAGATGAAACTGAAATTGAAATCCATAGTCACCCAGATGCTTTGTACAGTACTTCATATTATGTCAATGCACCTAAAGGTTCTGCTCCATTAATATTTAAAGAATCTAATTATAAAATTAAAGCACAAGGAGGAAAGTTAATTGTATTTGATGGTAGATTGGATCATTATGTTCCTAAAAGTAAAAAAATAAAAGATAAAAAAAGGTGTGTGATAGTTTGTAATTTTAAAGGAAAAGATTAAGATGAGCTTGACATAACTTCATAAATACCCATAGATGCATGGGTATAAGTGATTGACACTACGGCCAATGTCGTAATATCTAAGGCCAACGAAGTATTTTTAAAAATTGATTCTGAACCTCATATTGAGTATGAGTTAAGAGACCACTTTACCTTTGAGGTAGAGGGTGCAAAGTTCATGCCTCAGTATAGAAATAAAAATTGGAATGGTGAGATACATCTTTTTGATATGAGATCTAAAAGAATCTATGTAGGTCTTCTATCGAAGATTATAGATTTTTGTGCAAAACATGATTATACTTTTAAGTTTAAAGATAATGAATATTATGGTATTCCTTTTGAAGTAAATGAAGGAATATCATATGCAGGTGTCAAAGATTATATGAATGCTATTTGCTCTCATGCTCCTCGCAAGTATCAAGTAGAGGGAGTATACGATGCATTAAGACATAATCGAAAGCTACTGATATCACCCACTGCCTCAGGCAAGTCTTTGATGATTTACTCTCTAGTGAGGTATTATATAGATAAAGGCCAAAAAATTCTTTTAGTTGTCCCCACGACATCCCTTGTAGAGCAGATGTATAAGGATTTTTTAGATTACGGTTGGGATGCTGAGTCATACTGTCATCGTATATATTCGGGAAAAGAAAAAACTAATGATTATCCTGTGACGATTACTACTTGGCAATCTGTATTTAGAATGGAAAAATCATTCTTTAAAAATTATGATGTAGTCATTGGAGATGAAGCTCACTTATTTAAAAGTAAGTCACTAGTATCTATAATGACAAAACTTGAACATGCTAAGTATAGATTTGGATTTACTGGTACTTTAGATGGAACACAGACCCATAAATGGGTCTTAGAAGGACTATTTGGACCATCATATAAAGTAACAAAAACTGATGAGTTAATGAGACAAGGGCATCTTTCTCAATTAGATATTCAATGTTTAGTGCTTAAGCATCCTCCTCAGAAATTTGAAACATATAATGATGAAATTGAATATTTAATATCTCATGAGAAAAGAAATAATTTTATTAAGAATTTAGCTTTAGATCTTAAAGGTAATAGTTTAATACTTTATAGTAGAGTAGAAGCACACGGTAAAGTAATTTATGATTTAATAAATAACAATAAGCAAAGTGGTCGGAAATTATTCTTTGTTCACGGTGGAGTTGATGCTGAAGAAAGAGAACAAGTAAGAGAAATTACCGAAACTGAAAACAACGCTATTATCGTTGCCTCCTATGGTACATTCTCAACTGGTATCAATATTAAAAACCTCAATAATGTTATCTTTGCTTCTCCAAGTAAATCACGCATTCGCAACCTGCAAAGTATTGGACGAGTTCTTAGAAAAGGAACAAACAAAGTAAAGGCAATCCTATATGATATTTCTGATGATTGCACTAAGAATTCTAGGAGAAACTACACACTCAATCATTTCATTGAAAGAATTAAAATCTACAACGAAGAAAATTTTAATTATGAAATAATTACTATACAATTAAAGAAGGAATAAATCTCATGGGAATAGAAGACGATTTTTATGCTACAATAAAACTTAATTCAGGCGAAGAAATATTTGCCAAGGTCGCCGCATCGGAAGAAACCGATAGAACAATGTTAATAGTTCATCATCCCATAGTGATTGGTGAACTAAAAGGTAAACATGGAGTTGTTGGATATAAAGTAGAACCTTGGTTAAAAACAAGTAAAGAAGATATGTTTATTATTAATTTGAATAATGTTCTTACATTATCAGAATCTAATGACGTAGAAATGATAATAATGTATCAAAGATATTTAAGAGATTCTGAAGATGATAGAACTCCAGAAAGTAAAATAAGTAAAAAAATGGGATATGTCGCTAACGTAAAAGATGCGAAAGAAATTCTAGAGAAAATATATAAAAATAAAAATAATAATACTAAAAGCTAGATCCTACCCTTGAACCTCCACAAAGGTATTCTACTTGGATTTTTTAACTTGTCAAGTCATAATTTAAATGTTATAATATCTACATAGTAGTGATAATGACTTATGGCAATAATTAAACCTATGGCAAAAAGAAAAAGGTCTGAGCACTATGTAAATAATAAAGAGTTTCTTGCTGCTTTGATAAGGTATCGTGAGGATGTTGAGATTGCTCAAATACAAGATAAGACTAAACCTGTTATTCCAAGATACATTGGTGAATGCTTTCTTAAGATTGCAAATCATTTATCATTTAAACCAAACTTTGTTAATTACATGTTTAAGGAGGACATGATCTCCGATGGTATAGAAAATTGTGTACAGTATATACATAACTTTAATCCTGAAAAGTCTCGTAATCCTTTTGCATACTTTACACAGATTATACATTATGCATTTCTCCGTAGAATTCAAAGAGAGAAACGCCAATTAGAAATTAAGAATAAGATTATTGAGAAGTCTGGTTATTCAGAAGTTTTTGATGATAATAATCAAATTGACGGAACAACTCATTCGGACTATAATCAAATTAAAGATAACGTGCATTCTAAGTTACGTAACTAATGAAAGTTGCTATCATAACTGATCAACACTTTGGTGCGAGAAAAAATTCTAAATTATTTCATGATTATTTTTTGAAATTTTATGATGATGTTTTCTTTCCTACCTTAGAAAAGGAAAAAATTACAACTGTTATTGATATGGGTGATACCTTTGATAGTCGCAAGGGTATTGATTTTAGTGCGTTGACGTGGGCAAAGGATCATTATTTTGATCGTCTTCGGGATATGGGAATAGAAGTTCATACGATAGTTGGTAATCATACAGCATATTATAAAAATACAAATGATATAAATGCAATAGATCTTTTGTTGCGTGAGTATGATAATGTAAAAGTATATTCAGAAACAACTTCTATTGAAGTAGGTGGGTTAAACATTCTTCTTGTGCCTTGGATTAATCAAGAGAACAAAGACATGACTTTGAAAATGATTAATAAGTCAACAGCTCCCATGTGTATGGGACATTTAGAACTACAAGGATTCAAGGTTAATGATTATGTGGTAATGGATCATGGTTTTGATATAAAACCTTTTGAAAAATTTACTAAAGTTTTTTCTGGTCATTTTCATACAAGATCTACACAAGATAATATTTCATATCTTGGAAATCCTTATGAGATTTATTGGAATGATTGTGAAGATACAAGAGGATTTCATTTATTTGATACTGAAACATTAGAAACTACTCCTGTTAACAATCCTTATCGTCTTTTTTATAAGTTATATTATAATGATAATGATCACCAACTCTTCAATGCAAGTGAGTTAGAGAATAAAATAGTAAAGTTAATTGTTAGGCAAAAAACAGATACTAAGAAATTTGAAAAATTTATTGATAAATTATATGCATCTAATGTTGCAGAATTAAAAGTAGTTGAGAATTTTGAGTTTAATGGTTGGTATGATAAAGATAGTGGAGATTATGAATCAGAAGATACAATGTCCATACTTAATAGGTACATTGAAGAATCCGAAATTAATTTAGATAAATCAATCATTCAGAAAATGATGAATGAGGCTTACCAGGAAGCATGTGAGATGGTATAATGTTTATACTAACCATCGCTGGTAAGGAACGTGAAGGAGCTTATTCCGTTGAGGATGAACATGGAGATCAAATTCTTTATTTGTTTGAAGAAGAAGATGATGCTGAAAGATATGTCATGATGTTAGAAGAACAAGATTACCCTGAAATGAATATTTTGGAAGTAGAGGATAAGTTGATGGTTAAAACCTGTGAGAATCATGGGTATAACTATACCATCATTACCTCTGATGACATTGTAATTCCTCCTGTTGTTGGTCATGATATCATTTGAAAAAATCCGTTGGAAGAATTTTTTATCAACGGGAAATCAGTTTACAGAAATTAATCTTAAAAAGAATGAAACTACTCTAATAGTAGGAACAAATGGTGCTGGAAAGAGTACAGTTCTTGATGCATTGACGTTTACTTTATTTAATAAACCCTTTCGTAAGATTAGTAAGGGTCAATTAGTTAATACAGTAAATGAAAAAGATTGTCAGGTAGAGGTAGAATTAAGCATCGGTACAACAAAATGGAAAGTAATAAGAGGTATTAAACCAAATATTTTTGAGATTTATAAAGATGGAAAGTGTTTAGATCAATTTTCTAATGTAAATGATCAACAAAAGTGGTTAGAACTTAATGTTCTTAAGATGAATTATAAATCATTTACTCAGATTGTTATTTTGGGTAGTAGTGCTTTTGTTCCTTTCATGCAATTGACTGCATCAAATCGTAGAGAAGTCATTGAAGATCTTTTAGACATTAAGATTTTTTCTTCCATGAATAATATCTTTAAAGAAAAGATTCGTTTTGTTAAAGAGGAAGTAAATGTTTTTAGTCTTAAGAAAGAATCTTTAAATGATAAAGTACAGATGCAAGAAGAGTTTATTGCAGAGATAGAGAATAGAAGTAAAGAAAATATAGAGGAAAATAAAAAGAAGATGAGATCGATAGGTGATGAGATTTGTGTATTAATGTTAAAGAATGAACATACAGAGGATCAGGTATTTGGACTTACTGAAGAACAAGAGAAAGTAACAGGTGCTACAGAAAAGTTGCGTGAGTTAGGAAACCTTAAAGGAAAAATATCTAATAAGGTAGCAACGATTACTAAGGAACATAAGTTCTTTACAAAGAATACGGTTTGTCCTACATGCACTCAGGCAATCGAGGAGGAGTTTAGAATAAATAAAATCGACGATGCTCAAAATAAAGCAAAGGAGTTGCAATCTGGTTATAAAGAACTAGAGGAGGCAATTAAAAAAGAGGAAGAGCGAGAGCATCACTTTACAAAACTATCTAAGGAGATTACTTCACTAACGCATGGCATTTCTAAAAACAATACTAAGATCGCTGGATATCAACGACAGCAGCAAGATCTGGAATCGGAAATACAAAAACTTACCGATCAACTTGCAAACAGAAATACTGAGCATGAGAAGTTAACCACCTTTAAGGACAAACTATCAACTACATACGACGAACTATCTTCTAGGAAGGACACCATACGTTACTACGATTTTTCGTATGGTTTACTTAGAGACGGTGGAGTTAAGTCAAAGATCATCAAGAAATATTTGCCTTTGATTAATCAACAGGTAAATAGATATCTTCAGATGATGGACTTCTATATTAATTTTACTCTTGATGAAGAGTTTAATGAAACCGTTCAGTCTCCTATCCATGAGGATTTTTCTTATGCTTCTTTTTCGGAAGGTGAGAAAATGAGGATCGATCTAGCACTCTTGTTTACTTGGAGAGAAGTTGCTAGAATGAAGAATAGTGTCAATACCAATCTTCTTATTATGGATGAGGTCTTTGATAGTTCATTAGATGGATTTGGAACCGAAGAGTTTCTTAAAATTATCAAGTATGTTATTACAGATGCAAATGTATTTGTTATTTCTCATAAACAAGGAATGGACGATAGGTTTGAAAATGTGCTAAGATTTGAAAAAGTGAAAGGATTTAGTAGGATGATTGGTTAATGCCCACCTTTACACATACACCCACTGAAAAGAAAGTATTCTTTGCACATATTCCTAGAACTGCTGGAAGATATGTAGAAGCTAATTTTTTATGGAGAAATGATTTTACATGGGACGAACTTCCTCTTGATACTGGAAAGGGCGTGATGACTGATTTGCATGGAGCAGAGATTGCTCATTGGCATAAAGATATTTACGAAGAACATTTAAATGTAAAGGATATTCCTAACTTTTCAATTGTCAGAAATCCTATTGATAGATTTATTTCTGGATCAGTTTATCTTAAAAGACTATATGGAAATGATTCGCAAGAGTTATTTGAAGATCCGAATTTATTTTTCTCAATGATTGCTAATATAGAGGCAATGGATCCAAGTTTTTCTGCCAATTGGTTCATGCCTCAAGTTGAATTTATGACTGATAGAACTAAAATATGGAAGTTTGAGGATAGTATGGGAGATAATTTTGTTGAATGGTTAGGTAATTTGATAGGAGTTAAGTTAAAGTTTGATGAGGATATAGAGTATCCTAAAGCAAATGATGAAGGTAATAAACTTGACAAGACCCCTAAACTTATAGATAATGTGAAACAACTCTATAGAAAGGACATTGAGCAATTCTACCCCGAACTGGCAGCATAATTCGGGTAAACCACCGAAGAGAAAGCTGAAACCTCAGGCACTGCGGTCTGCAAGAGAAAGACGCAGACAGTTATTAAAGTGTCTACAACCTCCTAATAAGGAGGTTTTTTCATGTAATATAGGTATATACGAAAGGAAATTACATGGCAGTTCAACAAGAAATCAAGTCACAACTAGCGAAGTTGCTTGCTACTGAAGACATTGTAGTAGAGCACAAGCATTGTGAGACAGCACAATTCAATGTAGAAACTCGTGTATTGACCCTTCCCCTCTGGGAGAAAGCAAGCAATTATGTATATGATATGCTTGTTGGTCATGAGGTAGGACACGCACTCTTTACTCCTAATGAGGATCCCCCAAAGCACGTTCCTCATAACTTCCTTAACGTATGTGAGGATGCTCGTATTGAGAAATTGATGAAGAGAAAGTATCTGGGCATTGCCAAATCCTTTTACAGAGGATATAATGAAATGCATAAAGATGATTTCTTTGAACTAGATGGTGAAGATATTGATAATTTTAATCTTGCTGATCGGGCTAATCTACATTTCAAGATTGGTTCGTTCCTTCCTATATCTTTTTCAGATCCTGAAAAGGAGATTATCACTCTAATACAAAATGCCGAGACCTTTACTGAAACAATCGCAGCAGCAGAAGCGTTATATAATTTCTGCAAGCAGGAGCAAGAAGCACAGGAACAAGTTCGTCAAGAGTCTGAAGGGATTCAGTCAGAACTTTTTCCAGAATCCGCTTCAGGTGGTGATTCACATACTGGGGATAGTGACACTGATAGCACTGGCGATATTGATTCTTCCCTTTCTGACTCTAATAGCGATGCTCCTCTGGAAAGTGGGATCGGTGATACTGATAGTGATACTAGGGGCAGCGATAATGACACTTCTCTAGAACCTACAGTTGAAACAGCAGATGCATTGATGGGTAAGTTAAAAGATCTTACTAAGAATGCAACTAGTGAGAATGTATACGTAGAGATTCCTAAACTTAATCTTGAGAGTGTGATCGTATCAAATGAAACTGTTCATGAAATAATAGATAAGCATTACAAAGCAGAAGATGAAAGATATAGTGAAGCAGTAAAAGCAAGAGCAGGGGAGGATGTTCCTCAAGGACTAGAATATCTTTATCCTAAAACTACTTTCCAATTCCCTGATGATGAATATATCAAATTCAAAAAGGATGCTCAAAAGGAAGTGTCGTATCTTGTTAAAGAATTCGAGTGCAGAAAGTCTGCTAGTGCTTATGCTCGTGCTTCAACTGCTAGGACTGGGGTTTTAGATACAAGAAAACTTCATACATATAAGTTCAATGAAGATCTATTCAAGAAAATAACGGTTCTCCCTGATGGTAAGAATCATGGTCTAATCTTTATATTAGATTGGTCTGGTTCTATGCAGTATGTTCTTCAAGATACACTGAAGCAACTTTACAATCTAATCTGGTTCTGTAGAAAAGTTCAGATTCCTTTTGATGTATATGCATTTACGAGTGAGTATAGAAATAGAGTTCAATTAAATCGTATGGATCATTACGATAGGTTGAAAGAAGAAAAGATTCAACACTGTGAAAGAAAGGAAGGGTTTCTTCATGTGGAGGCTGAGTTTAATTTACTACACTTCTTTACTAGTGATTCAAATGCTAAGACATTAGAGAATCAAATGATTAATATATGGAGAACTGCTTATTCATTTGCAAATCGTTCCATTTACGGTTATCCATATGAGTTGTGTCTCTCTGGCACTCCATTAAATGAAACATTAGTCACTCTTCATCAACTTATCCCACAATTCCAAGAGCAGACTGGTGCTGAAAAAGTTCAGTGCATTATTCTTACTGATGGTGAAGGTTCTCAGATTCCTTATAATAAAACTGTTCATCATCACTGGGATGATAATGAGTTCTTAGGAACTTCTAGTTGTCATGGAGATCGTTCTTTCCTAAGAGATCGTAAACTTGGCAGAACTTATAAACTTCCTGGTTCATATAGATCTTTCACTGATGCTCTCTTGACTAATCTTAAAGATAGATTCCCAAGCACCAACTTTATTGGTATTCGTGTTCTTGAAGGTCGTGATGCAAGATATTTCATTGGACATTATCATTGGAATGATGATAAGATATTGAATGAGTGGAAGAAGACAAGAACTTGTACTATCACCAAGTCGGGATATCATGCATACTTTGCTATTTCTGCCACATCACTTGCTCAAGATTCTGAGTTTGATGTTGATGATGAAGCAACCAAAGCACAGATCAAAAGAGCATTTGTTAAGTCACTTAAGACTAAGAAACTTAACAAAAAAGTTCTTGGTGAATTTATTGAACTAGTCGCATGAACATTTTTGTAACTGATTGGGATCCACATAGGTCAGCAAAAGTATTGCCTGATAAGCATGTGGTCAAAATGCCCTTAGAGACATGCCAAATGCTCTCCATTATCTTCTCACACTGGTATTACGATTGGGGCGATGATTTAGTTAAGAAGATAGATGGAACTCCATATAAGACATCTAAGGGTGCATTTAGAAATCATCCCTGTACTCAATGGGCAGCAGCAAGTTTATATAATACTGCATGGTTAATACAACATGGGTGTGCCTTGACTTCTGAGTATCAACACAGATATAATAAGGTACATGGATGTGCTGATGCTTTGTTTGAGGCAAAGAAAACATTCCATAAATTCGCAGGAGAAGTAATTACATGTTATTGTATGGTAGAGTCCTTTACTCGTGCAATGCCAGATGAGTATAAACATGACACAAGCATTGACACTTTTACTGCTTACAAAAATTACATTAGGAGCAAACCTTGGGCTGCATCTAATTATCTACGTGACCCATCCAGAAAACCAGATTGGATCTAATTATGGCAATTAATGATGACATCAAAATCACTATCAACCTTAATGAGTTGGTAGAAGAAAGAGCAAAACTCCAAAGTCAATATGGAGATTACTCAGATAAAGTAGTTAAAGGTGAATACTTAGATGGAGCTGACATTGATCGCATTGCAACTGGGTTAAGAGATACTTTAACTTGGGATACTCTTTATCAAATGGTTGATGAGGCAGTTTTAGAATACTTGGGTATCAAAGAGAATCATTATGGTGAGAGAACTATTGAAACCATTGAACTAACAATGGAGAAGGAACGGAAAGAAAGAGAGAAGGAGTTTAAGAAGAACTTTGATATGGTTAAATTAGAATCATCTTCTTGGACTATTGATGTGCCAGTGAGGAAGAAATGAGAATGAACAATGAAACTAAATTAGTTTTTGCTCTAGAACACACTG
>Ga0114934_10003230_pt1 | contig 10209 bp, 9 predicted proteins | sample 4SBtaG_2_FD_99695 | JGI IMG/M metagenome (GOLD analysis project Ga0114934, IMG submission 99695) | Deep subsurface microbial communities from Kolumbo volcano to uncover new lineages of life (NeLLi) - 4SBTROV10_white metaG | ecosystem: Environmental > Aquatic > Marine > Volcanic ...
AAGGCTGGTGGGTTTAACGCCACTGCGCTAGGTTCGGCCGGATGGGATAGGATAGACTCAGAAATAGGTGACACTTTGAGAGCCACTATTAAGCTGTATGATGGTGGTGATATCCAAACCTTTGGGCACGAACTGTCCCATCTAGTTTGGGCTACTCTTCCTACGGCTGAGAAGGATGAATTCATAAGATGGACTACTAACCCTGCTGTACAAAAGTTGCTTCATCTTAATAATATTCCTGTTGGTTCTGTGCAGGATCCTACAGAAATATTTGCTCAGCTCTTTGGGCAAAAGTTCATTCACGAAGGAATGAAGTCTGTCCCGTCTGCTCTGGAGAAGTCTCTCCCACTTTTGTCCGGCTGGGTGAAGGACATAAAAGATTTCTTCACCAGGTTCTATACAGGCTTTATTAGGCCACTATTTTATAAGCGAATTCGGGATCTTGGACCTAACCCAATTGATTCTATCTTTGAAAGGTTCATGGGCGATCAGCTTGAGCTTTCACTGCCTAGCTCTACAAAGAACCTAGAAAAGGCTTTTCTCTATCCAGAGATTCCAGAAGACCTAGCTGGGCAATACAGAATGCACCCATCCGCTTTGGCCGGATTCTTTAAAAACACCTTCAAGGATGTAGCAACCATTAAAGCTTTGAGAACTAATGAATCCAAGATTGTGCAAAGCATTGCATTGGTTGCCAAGAAGTCGGATAAGGAAGTAGAAGAGAAACTAGTTGATGTTCTTAGTCAAATGTTTGACATTAAAAAGCCAACTGGCTTGGGGGCTGAAGCTGTCATCTTTGGGCCGAACGAAGAATATAAAGTAATTCTTTCAAAAAATGGAATCCTTTCCATGCAGCATCTGGAAGGGAAAGTTTACAAAACCTTTGCTGAGTTTAGTAGGAAGGAACTAAATCCAGAAGTTCTAGCCCACATGGCGATTATGAAGAAAAGTTATGAGTCCATTGCCTATGATGGATTTATGAAAAAGATACTTAGCCCTGATGATGCTAAGAAATCTATTGTGGATGTATTGGATAATATTGTTAAGAAGAATGTCAAAAAGTATGCTGCGGAAGCTATGTGGAGAGTCACAAATGCCTTGGGTGTTGATGCGGCCCAGATATTTGGATCTTCGGCCACATTTGCAGACAATAAACTAACCCTTTATCTTGCTAAGGGAGTTTATAAAAAGTTTGAATCTCTTGGGCTGGACATAGATGATGTCTTGCATGGAATAAATCCTAGGACTTCCAATGGGCTATTTGCTACTCCTACTGCAAAAAAGATTGTTGGGGTCATAGCTGAAAGTGAAGGTAGGAATCCAAAGGGGCTGGATATTGTTCTTCATCAGTCAGACTCTAGGAAAATTAAATTGTTGTTCAAGGGGGATAGGAAGTTTCTTTCCTTTGAGAATGAACTTTATGCTCCAAGACAAATTGAGCAGGTTTTCATAAAAGGCAAGAGAAAGCTTTCAGCTATTGTTGCTAGGGATTACAATCAACTGCAACTTATTTTTGCTAGAGTTGGGAAGCTAAGGAACATTGGAACTATCTTTGTCCGGGATGAGGGAATGGAAGAAGGAAAAGCTCTCTGGTACTTGAGAGTTAAGGGAGCTAAAGAAGCTTCCACCCTTGATAAGGTGATTTCCACAACTGGGGTTCTAGAGAAAGATGGAACTCTCCCTCTTGCTGTTAAGGAAGAGCTTGGGAAGGGCTTCAAAGTTAAGATGGTTGTGGCCGGTGGGGATGCAAAAGAGTTGGCTCCAACTGTAGATCAACTGAAGCAAACACTTTCAAGATACACTACTGAGCTTGAGAGGAAACTCAAAGAGCTTCCTGGTAAGGTTGGGAATGAAGTTTCAGATATCTATCAGGCCGCAACTAGAGCCGGGTATGAGGTCACTATAAAAGAAGGCGGTGAGGTTACCCTTAATCCTATTAGCAAGGGAGTTGAGAAGGCTGAGTTTGCCTCTATTGCGGAGGCACAGAAGTTCCTAGATGAGATGGACTTTATTGATCTATTGACTGAAGGCGCGCCGGTTCCTTCTAACTTGGCCGAAGATATGGTTTCTGAAGTTGGTGGATCTGCTGAAATGAGTAAAACTCCAGGTGCGGCCGGAAGCTTTAGGTCAGATAATCTTCCCCTCTTCAAGGTTATGCTAAAGCAGGGCGGACACATATTAAAGAAACTCCCTGGGTCTCTAGATGCAATGTTTGCTGCCTTTGGCGCTCCAGCTTACCATGCTACTCAGTGGGTTGAGGAAAAGACCGGAGGAGCTATAAAACTCTTCACAGATTACTATACCCCAATTAGCCACGGACTACATTCCATTCCACATGAAACTAAGAAACTTCTAGATCCTATTGTTGATGTGGTTGTTGGGCTAAAAGATGAGGATGAAAATATAGTTCGTGGTCTAGTAGCTTATGGATATGGGTATCCAAAAAGTGAAATGACTACTACAGAAAAGCAAGCCTTAAAAGCTTTCCTAAAAGCAAATAAGCCCAATGTAAATCAATTGAAGGCTGCTGAAGTCTTTTCTGAATGGTTTGATTCTAATTGGAAATATCTAACTTCCCAGGGATTGGATGTTCCTAGAGTAGAAATGTACCATCCCTTTAGGTGGAGAAGAGCTATAGAAAGAGATCCGAGTCTTGTTAATGAAGCTACTACAGCTTTTGCTGAGACACCCATTGGACATTCGCCACATGTGAAACCTAGAACTGGAAAGGTTCTTTACACTACTACTGACAAGTCCATTAGTCAGCTGGCTGGAGGTTATGCTTACTCAATAGCTAGAGAAAAGCTAATCTATCCTCACATGAAGAACTTGGATAAGCTAATTATAAACATAGAGCATAAGTCAGACAAAACCCTCGCCGAGCTTGTAGCGCTGCATATTGCTAAGGCTTACAAAAGAGGAGTTCTTAGTGGCAGTGGAATTGCCGGGAATCTCTCCAGTGTGGCAATGGCTGAGGCGTTCTTTGCTGGAGTTTCAGGCCACGAATTCGACAAGTATATCTCTGCTCTGATGAAATTTAACTACATTAACTTCCTTGGCTTCAGGCCATTGTCCGCAATAAAGAACTTGACTCAGGTGCCAATGGTTTTGTATCCAATTGTTGGTGGAAGGTTCTTGCACGAAGGCATGGGCTTGGCCAGGGAAATGTCCAGGGATCCTAACCATTATTTGTGGAAAATGCTGGATCCAATTCAGGCGGATTGGCTTGGTAAGTTTGACGATGCTACCTTAAAGGTACTTTCTGAGACCGGCTCTAAAGGGGCTATAGACAAAAAACTAACCGATATCTATCGGTATTCTATGGCCATGATGAGAAAAGCAGAAGAATTTAATAGAACCGTTTCCTTTGCTTCGGGATATAAATATGGAGAAGACATTCTGCGAAGAGCCGCAAAAGGGGAAAGCATAGAAGCTATTATTAATGACACTCCTCTAGCGTTCTTTAATCCCACCGTGAGGGGAGATTTGCTCACTCTTCTTCAAGAAGGAAAAGCCGAAGCGTTTAAGATTAGGTTTGGGGCGGAAATTGTTAAGACTACTCAGTGGGTTTATGGGGCCGGGGAAAGTTTCTCTATGGCTAATTCTAGATGGGGCCGGGTTCTGTTCCAGTTTGGTACTTGGCCTTCAAATTATATAGCTTACCTGAGACGGTTGGCGTTTGCTAGTGGCCTAGATCCCACGCTTGCCGGCGGCCTGACGCCGTTTGGCCGGAAAGCTATAGCTAGGTGGGCATTCGCGCAGGGGACCGGTACAGCTCTGTTTGCGGCCTCAGGAACGGACCCCTCAGGCCTTTTCTTCCTCCAGCCCGCATCCTACACTGGCGGCCCCTGGATGCAGCTCCTGCTAGACTTTACTGAATCAGTTGGTTCAAAAGGGGATGTTTCAAGAGCAACCAAGAATAGATTCCTAAAGAACTTCATGCGGCTGTTTACCCCATTCTCACAAGAAACAAGAGATTTGGGAAAAACTTATCAGTTCATTGCAAATGATCAGTATGGAAGAGCACTTCAGAGCCTAGCTGTTAGGGTTAAGTGGGAAGAGCAATTGAAGACTGAGAAGGCTTTGAAGACAAAGGGTGGATTCAGATTCTAAATAAAAATTAAAAAGAAAGCTCCCTCTAAGTGTGATAGCTTAGAGGGAGTTATTTTTGTCTATGAGTAGCTCTAGAGCACAAGACACAACCCAATTAAAAACGCACTAATGAACATGAAAACCACAAATCCAAAAGCTGCAGCCAGATAGCCCACAATCAATTTCTTAGGCTTCAAATGGATCTTTCCAAAGATTCTTAGAAGAGTAACATATATCCAACCATCAACAATGAATATTACGAGAGTATTTAAGATTAGAGAACTCTTCATCACTGTGAGCACAAACAAATTAGTGGCGTAGATTCCTACGAACATAAGCCAGGCACTCCAAAGGGTTGCAGTAATTTTTAAGATATACTTTTCACTCAACCACAAAGCTGCTGTTCCACTAACCATGATAACTATCTTTCCTGTTAGGTATCCTAGAAAGTATGCCATTATTCTATCTCCCGCTTGGTGGCCTCCTGCGCATTGACCAGGTTTGCAGGATTGTCTTGTAAAGCGTGAAGTGTGTGTAGAATTTCGTTCTCTGCATCCCTTGCATCGTTCGTGTACTGTAGTAGAGCGTATCGACTATTCTTTGTGTTGAAACTTAACCCATTATGTAGTCGTTGGAAAACCGGTTTTAAGTCGTGGAGGGCCTTATCTAGTACGTCCTTACGAACTTGCTGGTCGATTTCCCATCGCAAAACACGACCATAATCTATATCTTCAGGAGATTGAACCCCAAGGCGTATATAATGTTCTTCTACCCACACGGTTCCGTGATCGTCGAAGCAAACACAATATGACATTATTTAAGTCCCTTCTTAGTCCTTCGTTTCCTTTTTCCCGAAACTGGGCCATCATATAGTATTCTTGTAACTCCACGACCCTCCCATGGAATAAGGGAAACGACGGCATAGTCTTGCTCATTAGGTCCAGCATATAGGGATACTCTAACAGCGCCTTCCCAAGATGCAGCCACAGTAGTTAATCCAGAATCCTTACTCCCAACTCTTGTTGTCTCTGTCCTTGCTCTTCCTTTGACAAACCCACAAAAGTGTGCCATTTCATTTTCTCCTTTCTTATGCTACTTGATCACTCCTCCACGTACTCATCATACGTCTCTGCAAAGATATGAGGATCACACGGATAGTATTCTCCAGCTATTCCTCGTATAATCATATCTCCTTTATGTGCACTTACTGCCCCTTCTCTAGTTTCAATAACCAACCATGCTGCTTCTACGGAAGTCTTAAAACTATTGAAACTGATATTGAGATCCTTGTTATTTTTTGCCGCTTCAGGAGGATATAAAAACTCATAAACTTCACGTATGTTTTTACCTGTCCATCGAATTGCCTCTACTACTACGGGCTTTTTTATATATTTAGCCATTCTCAAATTCCCCTCCCCTCATACTTTCATGACTTATTTCCTTTGTCTTTGCCCTTCTTTTGACAATCCCATAAAAGTGTGCCATCTTATTGTCTCCTTTCTTTTAGGGATTCTTTTTCCTTAAACACCCGCCTGATCCATAGCTTCAACCCAGTCTAAGATAACTTTAGCTAAGTCTACTGCACTAGGGTAGTCAAGACTAATAACTCCTAGCTGCTCGTCACGGTTTGAGAGTTGCTCTATAATTAATACATTTCTATGCTTGTATTCATCATAATCTCCAGTCACTCTAAGCCTATTGGAATAGCGCTTTCCAGAGCTTATTACAACTATTGTAAACCTCTTGTCAAGTTCCGTTGGATCCACTAGTTCTCTGTCGTGTTTATCAAATTTTTCCCCTACGACAGAACCACAAGTGAGTGGTTGACTTATTTTTCTAGATTTCACTTCAGGTCCTCCAATTCTTCCCCAGTGATGGTTGCTAAAAGTGCCTTAGGCTTAAGAAATCTGAATTCTTCATTCTTGAATGTGACGTAGATACCATCTGTAGAGAGAACCAAGAAGAATGTGTCATTCTCATCCTTTATGACCTCCAAATAAGCCACATGATTGTATGGTGCCACAATATTGTTTTTGCGCAGCTCTAACCACAACTCATCATACATACTTATATGTTTGTATATTTTCCAGCCATTGACCGGGTTAAGATTGTCGCCTTCTATTTTAGCCAGAATATCATGCTCCCACAGTAGCATATCTTCCCCGGCATTTCTAGAATAAAAGTCCCATTTTCCGAGCCAGGGGACAAGGTCACTCTGCAGCATTAGAATTTTGTCCCCCTCTTTAACTAGCTTGCATTCTGAACCTGCATGCTGCACAACCCCCATTCCTTGCCCAATACCTTCCGGAACATAAAGAGGCCCCCATTTCTTTAATTCCTCCACTCTAACTATAACTCTTGTCCCCCTTAGCTGCATTATTTCTCTCCTTTCTTTTTAGAGATGGGCGCAAACTTATACCCCTGTACTTGTAAAAGTCCCACTTGAACCAGATCCCCTAGAATTTTTCTAACCTCAGACGGAGATTGGTCTGCAAATATATCTGTTATTTCCCCAACGGACATGGGGGATTTTAAGGTCGTAAGAATCTTCTCTTCAAGCTGTTTCATAGGATGGGAAGTTAATTTCTTGAACAGACCTAGGCCACTTTTTTCTATGTAGTCTAAATAAAACAACCCATTCTCTACGTCTTTTATGGCTATTTTAGATCTGCCGTCTGAGATTGCAAACAACAGACAAAGCTTGGCTAGGTGGTCGAACTTTCTAGAAGCCCAACCGGAGCCAAGACTGGTTAGCTCGTCGCTGTTTTGTGTTTTAACCTTGTGCTCTGTGTACTCAAATTCAAAAGCCTCTGTTGCATCTTTAGTCCAGCCCACTCTACTTGATTCCACTCTTTCCAGAGCAAAGAATATAGAGCCACCCAGACTTTGCAGTTCTTTTTCAATGTCTGTACTCAGTCCCGGCGCAATCAAGTATGTTGCATCGGAAGCTACAAAGTTAATTCTAGAAGTTGTTCCGCCCGCAATTACTGCCGGTGTAATCTCCTTAAGAAGCCACTCTTCTGTTGTGGCACCCAATAAGATCACAGTAGTATTGTACACTTCTACTCTTTCCCTGGATATGGTATTCTCTTGGAAATAATCATCCTGATCTAATAACCTCGTTAAGAGTGGTATTAGTCCGCTTTGATAAGATTGCTTTCCAAATCCAGTAGCTAATTCAGGGAATACTAAATATGCTGTTTGAGCTTTGCTAGGATCAGGCTGGCGTAACCTGTTAATTAGCCCCTCCGGAGTTGTCTTGTCTCTCACGATAGTTACCTTAGATTTTGCATTCTCATTAGCCACATCAGACTGATAAGTGTAAAGGTCCAAGAAAGGTTTGATTAGAGTATCAGCAAACTTAATGGCAGAAGATTTCTTAGAACCGGACGGGCCAACTAGAACAGTAGAGGTTGCCGGGTAGGTTCTATGGAGTAAATACTTTGTAAAATACTTTCTTCCTATAGCAAATGAAAGGGCTGAGATGGCAGAACTAGCGAGGAAGATTCCAGGAGATTCTGCTCCCTCCACAATATCCAAGTAATCGTTGAGCCAACCCAAGGTCCTTGGACAAACTTTTCTAAAGTCCTTCGAAGAGGATTTTTTCATTTGAACATAGGACCTTAGGGTGGAGTAGGATTCCCCAAATGCTTCCACCAATTTTCTCTGCACTTCGTAATCTCTTGCAACCCCTCTCTTGGGATTCCCTCTATCAATTACTTCTAATATTTGAGTCAAAACTTCCTCGTCACTTTCCTTAAAGTACCTCCTCTTTTCCAACAAAGCCAGAGCTTGCTTTTTATTCATCACTTAAACTGCCTTCCCCCGGCGAACTATTTGCACTCACCCCAAGTTTCGCCCCAGTTTAGATGCACAGGGATACTTCTATTGCCTAAGCACTCCCATGGTTGTTCCATTATCTGCTTGATTTCTGCTGCAACTTCCTCCCGATCCAATTCTTCAGAAATTTCCAAAAGTAATGAATCGTGAACTTGCGCTAATGGGTGGAGTTTAGTAGGGAATCTTTCTACTATTTGGCATAGAACGATATTAATTATTGATGACACAGAAGATTGGGGAATAAAGTTTTTTGCCTGAGTGTAAATTCGCTTCCCATAAAAATGATGAACAAACCCGAAAGGAGTAGTTAGGTATCCGTGTTCTTGTGCGTCGGATGCCCAATGCTCCAAGATACCCGAATAAGAAGGAAAGAGTTCTTTGAAGTCATGCATAAATTGTTTTACAGACTTAAAAGGCCTTCCTGTTTTTTCTGCAATTCTGCCAGGTCCGCTCCCATAGGACATCGCATAAATAACTGTTTTCGCCATTTGCCTTTGCTCGGGTGTGACCTTATCGTAGTCTACCGCAAACACTTTTGAGGCGTTAAATATGTGAATGTCTTTCCCTTCATCCCAAGCATCTAGCATATGTTGCTCATTGCTAAGCATTGCAATGATTCTAGTTTCTGCTTGGCTATAATCGGGTTCTAAGAATACATGCCCAGGTCTGGGAACAAAGATTCCTCTAAAACGAGGAGGAATATTTTGCAGGTTTGGTTTAGATGAAGACCATCGCCCCGTTATTGTCCCGGCTACATTAAAATGAGGATGAACTATTCCGTTGTCATCATATTCAATTTCCACATAAGTTTTCAAGAATTTATTCAAATTACGCAGATTAAGAATCTGATCCACCACCATATGGAGTTGTGGTGACCTTAGTCTAAGAATCTGAAGAGCTTTTTCATTGGTTGATTCTTTTCTCTTTCCGCCAGTCACATAGACCTTAGGTAGTCGTTCTCCAAAAGCTTTTGTGAATAGTTCCGATAGTTGTTTAGGTGAGAATGGATTTACATCTCCCCATATTGCGTGCCAATCTTTGAATCCCTGCTCTAATTCATTTGAAGTTTTCTTTTGCAAAGCATTAAGCTTTACAATATCCAGCTTAATTCCTCTGACATGCATCTTTGCCGCAATTTTAGGAACATCCTTAATCTGATCCCACAACGGACGTGAAACCTTAAATAGATCCCTTTCCATTCTTTGATAGACTAAATTTGTATAGTAAACATCTTTCCCATTGTATACACCTTTACCTTCTAAGCCAGCTTTCTTTTTCCATGAGGTAGTAGCTAAGTATCTTCCACCTAGGGCTTCAAGGCTTTTCTTTTTATTACCAAGTAGTTGAGCTAGAAGAAGGGTGTCTACTAGCTTATTGTCAAAAATATCTATCCCATTATTGTACAAAACGGGGGCATCAAATCCTACATTATGAATAATGAAAGTTTTACCTTCACCTGTCAAGAGAGATTTCAAAACAGCTTTTGTTTGATCATTCCATCTTACTGAAACAACTTTGCCATCTGGCAAGCCAAGGCCACAAATAGTAATACCCGAAGTTGAGCTTAGGCCGGTTGTTTCAAGGTCAAGCACAATGTATTCTGCTTTTTCTGCTTCGTCTACAAAGTCTTTTAATGCCATAATGGGAGGATTTACCTTAATAGAATCTGTTGGATCTAAAATCGCCTCTGTTTTAAGGAACTTTACAAAGGCTTCCTCAACTTCTTTGCTAATCTCTCTCCCTGATTCCATTACATAGCGGGGATGATAAATGGCTCCAACTATTTTGTTTCCTCCATATGGATTAGAAAACAAATATCCATTGGTGTGGGTTATTGTTTCCCCTAGAAGTGCCTTAGAAGCAACCGATCCCACGCAAAGCCACTTTGCATGTAAGAATTTCTTAAGAAACGGAAGTGTTCTGTTAGTGAAGCAATAGTCTCTTTCCTCATTGGTGGGTGTTCTTCCACCGGGCGGCCTACACCAGACAGTGTTAGTGACTGTACAATTATCCAGGTTCAGCCCACCTTTTAACATAATAGCTCTAAGAACTCTCCCCATAGGACCAATGAATGGTTGATTATGTCTTACTTCTACTAACCCAGGCGCTTCACCTATTACGACAATGCTTTCCTCCGCTGAAACATATGGGTCCACTGGCCCATCTTTACAGGAGTACAAAGGACAATTCTTGCAGACTTCTGGTTTCATTATGCACCTGATACTATTCTTCAACCGGCCATTTGTCTGTCATAGTTTCTGATATATTAAATCCAGC
>Ga0114934_10003231_pt1 | contig 10205 bp, 7 predicted proteins | sample 4SBtaG_2_FD_99695 | JGI IMG/M metagenome (GOLD analysis project Ga0114934, IMG submission 99695) | Deep subsurface microbial communities from Kolumbo volcano to uncover new lineages of life (NeLLi) - 4SBTROV10_white metaG | ecosystem: Environmental > Aquatic > Marine > Volcanic ...
AAATGAAGAATAAGAAACTAAAAAAGGTGCTTTATATTCCGTGTTCTTTGAATGATAAAATTGTTGAACTGAATAAGAAAACGCATATTCCCCAAACAACTCATGTGACTGCGGCGTTGGCTTACTATGTCTCTCTTCAAGAGGATAAGAGAAAAGAGATTCTTGAAAAGTATGTGGCAGAATAGTAAAAACCTTTTTGCGATATGGCGTAAACCAGTCAGCGTAAAAAGCGGGTGATTGGGCAAACTTCCATCTGTTTTTGGCAAACTCATTAGCATAAGGGTCAAAAAGATCTTCGGTTTTCCTTATGCCGCCTCTCGACCTTCCCAGAGTTTTCCCCGTTAACGGGGTGAGCGTGAATCGCTTTTTGTTGCAACGATACCGCGTAATATTGCGTAATATTGCGGCGGAGGTGCGACATGAAGACGGACGGATATTCGGTGAAAAAAACCGCAGAATTGCTGAACATTGCGGAAAGGACCGTGATTGATTGGATTCATAAAGGAAAGCTTCTCGCAAAGAAGGACGGCAAGTCATGGCGTATTGTAGACGACCTGACAAACGGCAATGGCGCCGCAAAGCACGGCAATGATGCCGCATTGATTGAATGGTTAAAAGAACAAAATGAGGAGTTACAAACGCAAAATGCGGAATTATTGCGGCAGATGGAAGAGAATCAAAAACGATCAGATACTATCATTTTACAGCTCACCCGACAGTTGGAGTCAAAACAGAAACAAATTGAAGACCTAAGAGAGCGTTCTCTGTGGAGGCGGTTTAAGATAGCTTTGGGGTTTGGGTAGCCCAAAATGAACTGGTCTTTCTAGCTCCTATTCCTATCCCGACCAGTCCAGGGAGAAATCCATTCACAAAAAATAGCAGAAAAGACGCTGTGATTGCTTGAGCGGTGCTTATAAAAAATCTCGCCTGTAGAATTTCCCAGTGGCCTGTTATGATTTGATAAATGATGCTTTTTCTGTTATAATTACGATATGGTGAACGGATAATTTTTGGTTTAAGCAGTATTGTCTGTAAGGAGGAGTTTTCAAATGCGTATATTATTGCGACTTGACAAACATATTTTTGTATTGGTATTGATTGTCCTGTTCGGACCAATATTGTTCCTCTCTATCGTCGAAGTACATAGAGCTATAGCATGTTGTACAAAAGGGACGAGACATGTAGGAGGAAGCCAGTTCGTATCTGATGTAATCGGTGCTGATGGCTATATCACATACGAGGATGGCAAACTCTGCAATGAAGGTCCACCTCCTCCCAAGGCTGGATCGCATGCGTGGGTCTGTGTAGTAAAGTTCTTTAATGATAACAAGATTTGGGCTCAAACTGGCTGGACTAGGTACAATCGGGCTGAGGAAGTCAATGGGTCATATGTTCTTGAAAAAAGATATGCTGAAATAAGCAACGGTGCTGATGATATAGATGCCGTCAATGCCTCTATGAATCTAACAACACACAACTATAAATGCCAATTGACAGATAGCGCAGACGGCCGTTGGAATTACTACCTTGATAATGAATATTGGTGGAATTTTGAAAAGAACTACTGGATCAATGAGACAGGTAATAGAGTCCAGTTTGCAGGGGAGATTTGGAACCTCGAAGACGATATGCCAGGAATAAATTCCGATCGTTGTGTATTTAGCGCGCTTAAGTATTACGATGGAAGTTGGCAAAATACCAATCTTACTGATGACGATATGTGGAGTGATGACGACACAAAATGGGGGGTAAATCGTGTAAGTGGGACACAATTTGAGATTTGGGACAAATCTCCACTGCCTTGATATTTCTTCTACATAGAAAGTGCAATTGCGTATTATCTGACTATGCAGAGAGCTTTCTATATAATTCGTCTTTAGTATTGAAAAGAACATAGCTAAAAGATTTAACATCTTATTATAACTGGGAAAAGCGTTTTTGAACGCTCTCTACTATAATAAGGAAGGAGACCTCAAAATGATACAATCCCTGAATCGTCAGTGGAATAAGGTGATCGTTTTAGTGTCGGTTGTTATGTTTTTACTTCTACCTGTATGCCAAGCGCAATATTTGGGAGTGCCGAAAATTTATCATAAGGAGGCTATCGATATAGCTTTGAAGGCAACTGGATTTGACAAAGTTCCCGACATCTTGGTGTCCGCTCGGAGGGAGATACTTGCTTTTGACAATACTCCTCTACTTCACGAGCGGATGGTAGGGCGTCCCCTTTGGAGAGTTACCATTGATAACGTAACTCTTACCTCTCGTTACGGGAAAGGAAAAAATCCGCATATCCATGCTTTTGATGTTTTTATAGATGCACAAACTGGCCAGGTGCTCAAAGTCATTTCGCTCTGGCCTGCTGACACAGAACCTAAAGAAGAAGTCCGCGCACTCATCTCGACAAAGGAAGTTGATGAAATGTTTCGTGATAATGATCAATGTTTCCCAGGTGGAATTCCAGAGGATTTGCCGAAAATCACTTTTCTTATGGCTGTGGAAAAGGCGTCAGGCGAGGATTTTACTATCATCACAGATGCAAAGCAAATCGAGGGGATATATGTGATGTTCAGTCCGCCTCCTCCCCCCAATAGGAAATCAAGACCGGCATGGGTTATAATTCATCATGGATTTCCTCCATTTCGTATAGTGCCCCCACCAGTTTCCCCTAGGAAGTCAGGCAACTCCCCTGCTCCTGCTGATGCACGCACAGTAGCATTTAATGTGATTGATGCAACTACGGCGGAGCGTCTTTTAGGTGGTAGAAGTATGAGACCAAAAGACGACTATTTAATATATATGAAGTGAATATCAACTAATAGATGTTTCCTATGGAAGATTTCTCCTTGGCACAGCTGTATGCATGTAAAATTTTTGCCTTTTTTCTGTTGCTTCGCTGCGCTCGCAATGACATTCCTCTGCTATCTTAGTCTTCTCTGGGTTCTTGCGGTAAAAGAAGACATCCTTTATTTCTGTGCGTCATGTCTTCAGTTTTACACTCTTCCGGCACAGCTTAATCCGATGGCTCAAGATCTCCCTTTATCCAAGCTTCTGATAGTTGAGGATCACTAAATTCCTTTTCTAAGTATTTTGGATTTGTGCTTATGTCTTTTGGATAAATAATTTTCCAGATCTTTACAGGAATAATTCCATGACGTTTCATTAGAAGAGACATCTGCTCTTGGCGTGGATAAACAAGGTGGAAGTAGGAATTTCTATCTCCAAGGAGAAATAGCCTGACAGTAAGATTTTTCAATGACTCCTCTGGTAGATATATCGCCCTCCATTCTTCTTTTTGCCCATTCTTGTAAAAGATAGTTCTATTAAGTAAATAAAGCCCGCCCGGAAATGTTTTTCCTTCTTTCGTAAACTTTTTTCCTGCTAAGTATAAATGCTTCACAGGTAGTCTAATCTCTCTATTCTCTATATAAGCGACAATTGTGGCATTTATGTCAGCAAATCTATCTCGACTTGGCAACTCTAGGAAAACCTTTTTTATAGCCCACTTTTTTGGGAGATATTTCTTTTTTTCTAACTCTATACCCACCTTTGGTTGACTGAGAGGCAGCAATGTAATCAGCGTTCTTTTTTCAGTGATGAACTCCTGCTTAGAGGTAAGAATTGCAAACTCAAGGTACTTATCGAAATTTTCATCAGAACCTATGGCACTAATTGTCGGCATGTGCCATAAATCGTTTTCTTTGATTAATAAATACTGTGCTTTATGCGTTTTAAGAAATTCCAAAGCTTCTCTTTCACTTTGTCCGCAAAACACGTGCCTAGCCATGAGATGAATCCAATAGGGAATATACGTATCTTCACCGATTATTGTCGCTTTTCCCGCCAATACGTTGATTTCGCTTCCATAGTCCCACCAGGCGGCAACGACAGCATTACCATGCACCTCTTCTTTCATCCATTTGTATGCATCCAGAGAAGGCTTATTTATTACTGGAGTCATCTTCTTTGCTTGCACATATCCTACCATTGCATAGCCTCCAATAGGAGGAAATAGTGATGTAAGACCGATGATAAATAGTGTAACTAATATCCAACCTGCACATCGCACACCTCTCTTTTTTGCTTTCATCATCAACTGCCTAAAAGCTATTATAGTAATTACAATGGTAACGACAATACATGCAACTAAAACAGATATTCTAGGATAAAAGATATAAAACTCCCAACAGATTGCGACAAGAAGAATACAGAAAACGGTGTCCTGGCTATGGGTCGGAGTCGTAATCCACTTGCAGGCCAAAATCAATACATAGGAAGCAAGAACTGCCATAACAGGCACAAAGAAGAACTCATAGCGCCTGGCACCCTTTGTGCAAATAAGCATGATTGTGAACCATGCTAATAACATACAATATTTTTCATCTAACTTTCTATTTAGGCAGGGATTCCGTTTGCGGCTATAGATATATAATCCTAATACTACAGCGATAAAGAGAACTGCCGAGCCAAAGAAGAAAGAAGGAGAAAGCGAACTGAATGGTATCATACTGATATGAGGCGGTATCTTGGCATAAAATACGGAGATTAAGAAGATCGCGAACGATGTCATAGCAAGCCATGGATTTATTCCCAAGCACTGGGATATTTTGTATAGGAGGAATAACGCACCTATGGAAAAGAGGAAAAAAGTGAATCTGTAGGTTCTAAGCCATTGTTCTAGCGAGTATTCCTGTAGTTCAGAAATCGATCGCATCAGACGATTTTGGCCCAGAGGAGAAAGAATGTTGTCTTTAACGGAAGTTAGAGTATAGGAAAACGGTTTTTTACTTAGTAGAACCACGCCAGCGCCGATCAATAGAACCGTTCCCAGCATGCAAACTAGCATGGCTAATGTAATGTACCAATTGGACTGCTTTAAACCTCGTCGGGTAATAATATATACTAGGGCAATGAGGAGGACAGCAAGAGGTACTAACAATGCAGGTAGTATAAAAGGAGATCCATAATAGCTGGGGCCTCGATAGGCGCTGGTGAAAATTAGCAATCCTATAAGCACGGGTGTAAACCATGCTACATAACTCCATAAATCAAGCACTGTGTATGATCCGGCCACTAATTTAACCAGATTCACCAATATGATCACCGAGACAAATATGCCAACTCCTTCCCATGTTAATCCTAAGAACATCATAATTAACCCTGAAGAGCCACTCCACAGAAGCGACGATCGGAGACTCTTAGCTTCAAGGTGACGAACGTAAAGATAAAAGGAACAGAGTGATAGGGTAAGACAAAGCGCGTCTCTATCGCAGAATCCTGCCATGCTTCTTAGAAGACTGGAGCTATGTACAGACGCAATTGCTACTGAGAGAAGAGCCGTGTTTGCATTAAACAATTTTTCAGCAAGGAGAAACAGTATAATCAATGCTAAAAGGTAACATAGGACAGGATAATATAAGGCTACACTATGAAGACTAACAGTATGTTTGAACGTACGTATAAACTTATATAGATATGCCATAACATATGACGAAAAGCTTAATTGTGTCGTCATGTCCCTACCGATGGGTGTCCATCTCATCATATCTCTCTCAGGAAGTCTTCCCTGCTCAGTAATTAATTGCGATTGTCTCATAAACCGATAGGCATCGGTACCCAATAAAAATTCTTCATCAAGAGAATCCAGATTCTGCGTGCGGAGAATGAATGCAATGAAGAGACACAGAGTCAAAGCGCAAAATAACACGATTTTTCTTAGAACAACAGCTATCTTTTCATTATTTTTATCGACTTTTAGTTGTTTCTTCCAGTGCATTTGTCAATGGACCTCACATTCATTTTTTTATGCTAAACTCCAGTAGTATTGGAAGTAGAGGCTTAAGTCGAATTGGTGAAGTAGGTGAAAAGGAGAAGAGGATTTGCGATTAGAGCAGGGCCTTCTCCCTTCCTGCCTGCGGTAGGCAGGTCTCCATGCTTTTCAGAATCTACGATAAATATACACCACTCCATAAAAAGAGTTCAATTGTTTTCAACTGAAACAGTGGGAGTTTTTTGACTTGCCTGAGACCTGTCTGAGGCACACTCCACCCTGAAAGAAGGTAAAGAGAGCGAATTTTGTGGTCTTTATATTGATCTAACATCTTATATAATAGCCTCTTTTACCAATAAATCCCTTTTTTGCCCCAGCAAAGGATGGATAAATTTTAGCCCATTCTGCACCGTGTTTTCTTTTCATCTTTCTAACCCACTGAAAAGCAGCAATGATAGGCTTAAAGAAGGAAGGATTAAAAATTTTCGTATCATCGATTTCCCTCTGTGGATTGTGATTTCCTCTTATGAGTTCTTTGTATTTTGGATTTTCTACTTCTACAATGTCTTCTATATCTACTGGGTCAATCCATTTCTTTCACAGGTACGGTGTGTATGTTGCTTCAATAAGTTCTTTAGGTGTAAATCTAATAAGTCCCTTTACAAAAGTGTTTGTTCTTGGGCAAATGTGGCGTTTTTGGATTCTAATTGCTGAGATTCAGAAATAGTTTCCTCATCTACCTCGTCTTCGTCTAATCCAGTGTTTAATTCAGTTGAACTCTCCTCTTCTAACGAATCAAGCCTCGCAGGAGCTTCTTTAATCTCTTCTTCTGAGTATTGCTCAACTTTTTGCTCTTCTTTAGGCTTAGGCTTGCTAACCGATACTTTTTTAGGCGCTCTTTCCTTCAACTGTCTTTCTACCTTCACATCGCTCTTCGCAGCAGGTTTCTCTTCTTCACTTTTATGTGTCAAGAACACGCCCATTCCTGCTAACATTACCAAAGCGGATGTTGTTATCGCTACTTTAGTTGTAAGCTTCACAGTTGCACCTCCTATCATTTCCGCTATTTTTTTCCAGGGCAGAATGATTATTCCGCCCAACCTCTTTAAGACTTTTTTCTTGACCTTCTCCTTAGCTCTCCTTATCCGCATCACCACTGCATGATACGATAATCCGTATTCCTTAGAAAGCTTGCTGTATTCTTTTCCTTATATTGGGAGGGGGTTCGGGGGGAGGGTTGAAAACAGATTGCTGATTTAATTCCCCCCTCCCAAAACCCTCCCCCGATCTAAATTGTTCCTTCAAGAAGATGTTCTGAGAGAATATCACTCTCAGAATCGGAAAGCTCATTCAGCGCTAAAAGAATCTCATCTACTATCTCTTTTCTCAGTAGCTCCTCATCCGCAGGCGGAGAGGCTATATCAGAAGGGTCAACTTCATCGAGCGAAACGCAAGAAAGCCCTGCTTTCTTCCTCAATCTATCTATTGCCATGTTAAAACTTATTTTTTTGAGCCATGAGGAGAAAAATGTCTTTTCCTTCAACTGGGAAAGATGTGTGTGTACCTTAAAGAATACATCAGAAGTTATCTCTTCAGCCTCCTCAGGGTCATGCAGTATAGAGAAAGTAGACCTGAACACAGTATCCCAGTATCTCTCGACAAATTCCGTAAACGCTGTCTGGTCTTAAGAATAGAATTTTTTTCAGTAGTTTCTCTTCTTTCATTTTTTACATTTCCCCCTCATATATTATAGACAAATATTTTCTTTCTTTTTAACAAAAAATTTTCATATAAAAACTAATCTTTATCTTTCCAATGCAGTAGCTTTGGGTAATATTTATCAAAGCCTGCTTCCCGCACAGGTAGGCAGCTCACACATCAGCAATCTGAAAGGGTTTTTAGCAGTCAAAGTCAACTGAGTAGCCGAACCTTCGTTCTCGTTTTTCCAGACCTACCGCAGGCAGGCCCGCACTACGACTGGATTTTTCTGCGCCCTGACATCGTGGCGGCGACCCCCGCGGTACCCCGCTTGGTATCCCTCGTCTGCACTCTGTATACAACCTTTGGCAGTTTAGAGTAGATATATCTTAACCAGTTATTTTTTATTTTCTATTCCTAATCTATCCTACTCCAAATATCACCATCTGTTATCTGACCCCTCCACACACTAACCTCTTATATTCCACCGTGTTTTGGTATGTTTTTGCACTAAAAACACTCATAAACCCGCATGAACACTGGATTTTCTTCCTGTTCACTCCTGTTCACCTTTGTTCACATTTGATTTTGCTAATTTGTCGAGTTTCTCTTTAATCGTATCACCAGGAGTTCTTTGCCCTTTTTCCCAGTATTTAACAGAACGTTCGCTTACACCGAGCTTAGAGGCAAATTGCTTTTGCGTCAAGCCCAATTCAATTCTTAGACTTTTGATTTTATCTTTATTCCATTTTTTCTTATCTTTATTCTGTTTCTTATTTAGACGCCAGGCAGTCATATTTGGAAACATCTCGCAGATCTGTTTTTCAGAATAGATCTCTGTCAGCGCCTCTCTATATGAAACTCCTTTTGGCAACAGCGCCGCATCTAAAAATTCATAATTCAGTTTGAAAACTCTTGGACGGCGAAATATACCAAATCGGGTGTTAAAATTACAGTGATTGCCCACCTTAGAAAGCAAGGAAGCAGATATGCATTTTCCAAGGTAATCTCTATATTTTTCCTCACCATTTCTGAAATCACTTCTCAAAGTCTCATAGGACAAAAAAAGTCTTTTATGAAACACCTTCCGCTGCTTTGCGTAAAGCAAAAGATCGAATAACCATTCTCCAAATCTCAAATCACTGCCTGCAATTTGATGGATGTAGTAAACATCCTGATATGAGAGCCTTGCTTCCTTATCAAAAGCATCCTCCGCCAGAAACGGAAGAAAGCCCTTTTCGTTAAGGTATCTGTAATAGCTTCGGATGTGAGAGCGAAGATTTCTTAAAACTCTCTCTGGATTAGCTTTCCACTCCTTTGAGTAACCATTTGTCTTACCCTCCTTATACCAGGAAGAAATTTCAGAAAAGCATTCTTCTTCTTCTTTCCCAAGCATCCAAAAAAACAGAATAAGGTCTGTTTCTGCCTCATGGCGTGTACCATAGTCACTTAATCCATTGGACCTGGTCCAGTTGCACCTGAGAGTGAAATCTGATGCTGAATGAATGTTCTCTTCGTTTGAAGAATAGGCTTTCGTATACAGAGGCTCTTTTGGTGTATCATTACCCCAAAGCTCCTCCAAAGCAGAAGCTAACGCTTTTAGGTCAATTTTAGGTAAAGAAAGGAATCGGGAAATGTCATCTGACTTTGAGCCGCTTTCATAAATAGCAGACCAAGGATGTATTTTCGTATAAGAATCTTCGGAAATGATCTTTTGGTCGCCTGCAAACGGCAAGCGTCTTGCTTTATTCCTTTTGGGATAAATCTCTACTTTCCCCGGTTCTCCTACTTCTTCTGGGTATTCCAATGCACAAGAAAGGATAGTCTTCATACAACGCTCCAGTTCATAAATTTTGATCGGCTCACACCTTCCAATGATGCTTAAATTCCCACTCTCTTCTCTCTCTAAAACTAAAACATCATAGACATCAACATCGCTGTGTTTCATGAAATGACAGATATCATGCATTCTCATTATCATAGAATATCTGTCTGGATTTGGGTCCAGGTCTATGTCAAAGTACGTGGTCTCTCCACCAGCCCGCAATCCTATAGCATCCGGATAATAAGGAGAAAGGTGTTTTGCAATCTCTTTATTTGAAACAGGGAAAAAACGCTTTAAGTTCTTTTCTCTATCTATCCATCTAAACATCTGTCGCCAACCTCTACCAGTTCCGTCATCATAGATGTAGCAGTAGCGGTTTTTTGCCACCACAGAAAGATAGGAAAAAAACAACTCCTCTGTTAGGTCAAGAAGAGCCAGAATAGAGGAGAGCGTCTGCCCGGTGCTCTTTAGCTTTACTTGTTCCGCCTGCCTAAACTCCTCTTGCTTTGCCAATTGGGATATAAGAAAGTCTAATTGTTTTTGATGTTCTTCTGATGGGCGATATTTTCCTGATTCCCACTGAGAGATGATGTCTTGAGATGTTTGCAGTGCTGTTGCTAGTTGTGCTTGCGTCCATCCTAGGATGCGTCTTAGGTTTTGGATGGCTTCAGGTGTCCAGGCTATATTTTCGGATGACTGCCATAAGCTTTCTTCCAGTGCTGGTGCGGGTTTGGGGGGTGTGAGTTTACAATTTAAACTTTGTGCTAATTTCTCTAACTTAGCTTCTGAAATTCTGGAAGGTGTCTTTTTTCCTGTTTCCCAATAAGCGACGACGACTCGTGAGACTCCAAGCTTTTTAGCAAACTTCGCTTGGGTTAAGCCCAATGCTTCTCGTAACTCCTTTATTTCATC